>ERZ1036416.50-NODE-50-length-59418-cov-28.352728_pt1 | contig 59418 bp, 51 predicted proteins | sample MGYA00514219_ERZ1036416 | MGnify/ENA primary metagenome ERZ1036416 (study PRJEB33795, sample SAMN09464945) | human gut metagenome | host: Homo sapiens | place: USA: Stanford, California | collected 2016-11 | study: EMG produced TPA metagenomics assembly of the...
TACTGGACGAAGCGATGCTTACCGAGGACACTGTTCTGCTTGATGACATTGATTTGGACCTGGATTTAGACGACGACAGCTTCATTAAAGATGCAGAAGAGGAAGAAATCGACCTGGATGCAGTGGACCTGTTAGAGGGAATCGGAACAGAGGACCCGGTCCGCATGTATCTCAAAGAAATTGGCACCGTGCCCCTTCTTACGGCAGACGAAGAGCTTGATTTGGCCCAGCGCAAAGCTGACGGCGATGAGTTTGCAAAGGAGAGGTTAATCGAGGCCAACCTGCGTCTTGTGGTCAGCATTGCAAAGCGCTATACAGGCAGGGGCATGAGCTTCCTGGACCTGGTACAGGAGGGCAATTTAGGACTGATCAAGGGCGTGGAAAAGTTTGACTATACAAAGGGTTACAAACTAAGTACATATGCTACATGGTGGATCCGCCAGTCCGTTACAAGGGCTTTGGCAGATCAGGCGAGGACAATCCGAGTACCGGTGCATATGGTAGAGACCATCAACAAGATGTCCAAGATGCAGAGAAAGCTGACGCTGGAGCTGGGCTATGAGCCTTCTGTGACAGAGCTGGCAGAGGCTCTTGATATGACGGAAGATAAGGTCATGGAAATCATGCAGATTGCCAGGGAGCCGGCTTCCCTTGAAACACCCATTGGTGAGGAGGACGACTCCAATCTGGGTGATTTCGTGGCGGATAACAATGTGGTGACTCCGGAGGGCAATGTGGAATCCGTGATGCTGCGGGAACACATTGACGCTCTTTTGGGAGACCTTAAGGAGAGGGAGCGCCAGGTCATTGTACTGCGGTTCGGTCTGGAAGACGGTCATCCCCGTACATTGGAGGAAGTGGGCAAGGAATTCAATGTAACCAGGGAACGCATCCGTCAGATTGAGGCCAAGGCTCTCAGAAAGCTGCGCAATCCGGTGAGAAGCAAACGAATCAGGGATTTCCTGTAAGACTTACCGTGCATAGGCTCAGAGGGGTTTGGGCCTGCTGTTATGGTGAGAAAATTTGGGAGTATTAAAAAAGAGGGGCCGTAAACGGGCGGCCTCTCTTTTGGCAGGTAAAAATAACAGAGGGTTCAGGAAAGGACAAAAAAGGAATGACACAGCCAGGACAGAAGCGCAACTACCAGAAGGAATTGGACCGGCTTATAGAGGGACTGCGGGAAGAGGGACGGATCCCTAAGCTGCTGCTGCACAGCTGCTGTGCTCCCTGCAGCAGCTATGTGCTGGAATATCTGAGCCAATATTTTGATGTGACCGTGTATTATTACAATCCCAATATTTTTCCTGAGACAGAGTATGAGGCCAGGGTGAAGGAACAGGAACGGCTGATACGGGAAATGGAGACGGAAAGGCCGGTCAGGTTCCTGGCAGGCAGCTATGAACCGGAGGAATTCTTTTCAGCTGCCAGGGGCCATGAGAAGGATCAGGAGGGTGGGGAGCGGTGCCGCCGCTGCTATGAACTGCGGCTTGACCGCGCCGCCAGGGCAGCGGTTTCAGGAGACTTTGATTATTTCACAACCACCCTGTCCATCAGCCCTTTAAAGAATGCCCGGTGGCTCAATGATATCGGATGCAGACTGGCCGGGCAGTATGGAATTCCTTATCTGGTTTCGGATTTCAAGAAGAAGAACGGCTATAAGCGTTCCGTGGAATTATCCGCGTTGTACGGACTTTACCGTCAGGATTACTGCGGCTGTGTTTATTCCCGGGCAGAAGCAATTGAAAGGCAAAAGGAGCGGGCGTCACAGGAACATCCAAAACCATAATGAAGGCGGTATCATGAAGGTGGATCCAGCCTAAAGAGCCTGTTGTGCAGCGCCTGCAAAGTTCCTTCGTACGAATGAACACGCGCGGTCAGGAATGATGCCGGAGCTTTTTTCCGACATCAAGATTGTGAAAAAGTTGCTTAGGATTTTTCCGATTAACTTGACATAGGAAGTCAGATGTAATAGAATCTTTCATAAGGGACATGGGCAGTGGCAGTGTCCAGAGTACAAAATAGTGAATAAGGAGAGTGTATTATGATCAGCAAAACATTAACGGTTGTAAATCCATCCGGATTACACTTAAGGCCAGCAGGAGTTCTTTCACAGACCGCTATGAAGTTCAAGAGCGACATCACAATTGAATGTGGGGAGAAGAAGATTGTTGCTAAGAGCGTTCTGAACGTAATGGCAGCCGGAATTAAGTGCGGCACCGAGATTAACCTGATTTGTGACGGCGAGGACGAGGAAGAGGCTATGAAGACCCTGACCGAGGCCATTGAGAGCGGATTAGGCGAGATGTAATCTGCCTTTTGCAGAAACATAATTAAATGAAATTCACAAGAATGACCGCAGGCGGTACCTAGAGACAGGTGCCGCCTTTTTTGTTTTGAAATTAGTTTATCAAATCCCCCCATTTTTACAAAGAAAGGAAGAAAGACCTATGGAATCCAAACAGAACCAGCCCGGACTGTATGAACCACGTTTTGAGCATGATAACTGCGGCATCGGCGCAGTGGCCAATATAAAGGGGATAAGGAGCCACCACACAGTGGACCAGGCCCTTCATATTGTTGAAAATCTGGAACACAGGGCAGGAAAGGACGCTGAGGGCAAGACAGGAGACGGCGTGGGTATCATGCTCCAGATTTCCCACGGATTTTTTAAGAAGGTGACTGAACACCTGGGCTTTCAGATAGGAGACGAGAGAGAGTATGGCGTGGGTATGTTTTTCTTCCCCCAGGATGAACTGATCCGCAGCCAGGCCATGAAGATGTTTGAGATTATTGTGCGCAAAGAGGGTATGACCTTCCTGGGATGGAGAGAGGTACCCACCGCGCCTGAAATTCTCGGCAGGAAGGCCGCGGACGTGATGCCCTATATTGCCCAGGGTTTTGTGGGCAAGCCCGCCGGAATGAAGGCAGGACTGGATTTTGACAGAAAGCTTTACATTACCCGCCGTGTTTTTGAGCAGAGCAATGAAGATACCTATGTAGTATCCTTAAGCAGCAGGACCATTGTCTATAAAGGTATGTTTCTGGTGGGTGAACTGAGGCTGTTTTTTTCGGATCTCCAGGATGAAGATTATAAGTCAGCCATTGCCATTGTACATTCCAGATTCAGCACCAACACCAATCCCAGCTGGATGCGGGCCCATCCCTACCGCCTTATTGTCCACAACGGTGAAATCAATACCATCCGCGGCAATGTGGATAAGATGGTGGCCAGGGAGGAGAACATGGAATCCGAGTATTTCAGATACGACATGCACAAGGTGCTGCCCATCATAAACCAGGAAGGCTCTGATTCCGCCATGCTGGACAATGCCCTGGAATTTATGGTTATGAGCGGCATGGACCTGCCCCTGGCCGTCATGGTCACCATCCCCGCGCCCTGGGAAAACGACAAGTACATGGACAGCGAAATCAAGGATTTCTACCGGTATTATGCCACCATGATGGAGCCATGGGACGGACCTGCTTCCATCCTGTTCACGGACGGCGACGTGGTGGGGGCTGTGCTGGACCGGAACGGGCTTCGTCCCTCCCGGTACTACATAACAGAGGACGGCTATATGATACTGGCTTCTGAGGTGGGAGCCATAGACATTGACCAGACTAAGGTGGTGAAAAAGGACCGCCTGCGCCCCGGAAAAATGCTGCTGGTGGATACAAAGCAGGGAAGGCTTATTGATGACGATGAGCTTAAGCACTACTATGCGTCCCGCAACCCATACGGGGAGTGGCTGGATTCCAACCTGTGGAGCATAAAGGACCTGCCGGTGCCAAACAAATGCATACCTGCCATGAAGGATGAAGAACGTCTGAGGCTTCAGAAAACATACGGTTACACATATGAGCAGTATAAGACCATGATTCTTCCCATGGCTCTAAACGGGGCAGAGGCAGTGTCCGCCATGGGTGTGGACAGCCCCCTGGCCGTGCTTTCCAAGAAGCACCAGCCCTTATTCAACTATTTTAAGCAGCTTTTTGCCCAGGTGACCAATCCGCCCATTGACGCCATACGTGAGGAAATCGTGACATCCACAACCGTCTACGTAGGCGAGGAGGGCAACATACTGGAGGAGGCCGCAAAAAACTGCAAAATCCTAAAAGTGGAGAATCCCATCCTGACAGAGATGGATTTGCTTAAAATTAAGAACATGAAGAAGCCTGGGTTCAAGGTGGAGGTGATTCCCATTACCTACTATAAGAACACCTCCCTGGAAAAGGCCATTGACCGCCTGTTCCTGGAGGCGGACAGGGCTCACAAGGACGGTGCCAATATCATCATACTCTCAGACCGGGATATTGATGAGAACCATGTACCCATCCCTTCCCTGCTGGCTGTATCAGCCCTGCAGCAGTATCTGGTAAGGACCAAGAAACGCACCAGCGTGGCTCTGATACTGGAAAGCGGCGAGCCAAGGGAGGTCCATCATTTTGCCGCCCTGCTGGGGTACGGGGCCTGTGCCGTCAACCCCTATCTGGCCCATGAGTCCATTCGTTCCCTGATTGATTCCGGCATGCTGGACAAGGACTATTACGCGGCTGTCTGCGACTATGATCTGGCTGTGCTCCACGGCATTGTGAAGATTGCCTCCAAGATGGGCATTTCCACCATCCAGTCCTATCAGGGCGCCCAGATTTTTGAGGCCATCGGCATCTCAAAGGATGTGGTGGATAAGTATTTTACGGACACTGTGAGCCGTGTGGGGGGTATTACATTAAAGGACATTGCGGGGGATGTGGACGTCCTTCACTCCGCTGCCTTTGACCCTCTGGGGCTGGATGTGGATTTGACCCTGGAAAGCGCGGGCAGTCACAAGTCCCGCTCCGGTGAGGAGGATCACCTTTATAATCCGCTGACCATCCATCTCCTTCAGGATGCAGCCAGGTCGGGTAATTATGATATTTTTAAACAATATACGGCCCAGGTGGACAGAGAAGATAAGATGTACCATCTGCGCTCCCTGATGGATTTTAAGTTTCCTGAGGACGGAGGCATCCCGCTGGAACAGGTGGAGTCTGTGGAATCCATTGTCAGGCGTTTTAAGACAGGGGCCATGTCCTATGGGTCCATCTCCCGGGAAGCCCATGAATGCCTGGCCATAGCGATGAACCGTATTCACGGCAAATCCAACACAGGAGAGGGCGGGGAGAGCCTGGACCGCCTGATTCCCGGGCCGGCAGGGAATAACCGCTGTTCTGCCATCAAACAGGTGGCTTCCGGGCGTTTTGGGGTTACCAGCCGATACCTGGTAAGCGCCCAGGAGATTCAGATAAAGATGGCCCAGGGAGCAAAGCCGGGAGAGGGCGGCCAGCTGCCCGGAGGCAAGGTCTATCCGTGGGTGGCAAAAACCAGACACTCTACCACGGGAGTAAGCCTTATATCGCCTCCGCCCCATCATGACATCTATTCCATTGAGGATCTGGCCCAGCTCATATATGATTTAAAGAATTCCAATACCAGGGCCAGGATATCCGTCAAGCTGGTATCTGAGGCAGGAGTGGGAACCGTGGCCGCCGGCGTGGCCAAGGCCGGGGCCCAGGTAATCCTGATCTCAGCCTATGACGGAGGGACAGGAGCCGCCCCCAGGAATTCCATTTACAACGCAGGACTTCCGTGGGAGCTGGGTGTGGCAGAGGCCCATCAGACCCTGATTATGAACGGACTTCGCGACAAGGTGATTCTGGAGACAGACGGAAAGCTTATGACCGGAAGGGACGTGGCAATGGCCTGTATGCTGGGTGCGGAGGAATTCGGCTTTGCCACGGCGCCGTTAGTGACCCTGGGATGCGTGATGATGCGTGTCTGCAACCTGGATACATGTCCTATGGGCATCGCCACCCAGAACCCGGAGCTGAGGAAGCGTTTCAGGGGCAAACCGGAGTATGTGGTGAACTTCATGCTGTTCATAGCGCAGGAGCTGCGCGAGTACATGGCAAGGCTGGGTGTGCGCACTGTGGATGATCTGGTGGGGCGTACAGACCTTCTAAAGAGGCGTGAGAACCTTCCCCTTGGCCGGGCCAATCAGGTGGATTTAAGAAGGATACTGGATAACCCTTATGAAGGTCAGAAGGTGGCCGGATATAGCGGGAAACAGGTATTTGATTTCCGTCTGGAGGATACCATGGATGAGCAGGTGTTTTTGAGAAAATTTAAGAGCGCTCTTGGAAACGGACAGAAAAAGCGCATTCAGGTGGAGGTGACCAATGTGAACCGTGCCCTGGGGACCATATTCGGCTCCGAGATAACCAGGAAATACCCGGAAGGGCTTTCTGACGATACATTTACCGTCAGCTGCAGCGGAAGCGGGGGACAGAGCTTTGGCGCATTTATCCCAAGGGGACTGACCCTGGAGCTGGCAGGGGATTCCAATGACTATTTCGGCAAGGGACTTTCAGGAGGCAAGCTGGTGGTATTTCCTCCGAAAGGCGTGCTCTTTCAGGCTGAGGAGAATATCATAATCGGCAATGTGGCCCTATATGGAGCCACCAGCGGAAAGGCTTTCATAAACGGAATCGCAGGGGAGCGCTTCTGCGTCCGGAATTCAGGTGCCACCGCTGTGGTGGAGGGCGTGGGAGACCATGGCTGTGAATATATGACAGGCGGCTGCGTGGTGGTGCTGGGAGTCACGGGCAAGAACTTCGGGGCCGGCATGAGCGGCGGTATCGCCTATGTGCTGGATGAGGACCGCAGCTTTTACAAGCGCCTCAATAAGGAGCTGGTATCCTTCGAGGAATTGACCGGCAAATACGATGTACTGGAACTGAAAGGCCTGATTGAAGAACATGTGGCCTGTACCAACTCTCTGAAAGGCAGGCGGATCCTGGAGCATTTCAGTGAATACCTGCCCATGTTCAAGAAGGTTGTTCCCCATGATTACCGGCGCATGATGAATGCCATTGTGCAGATGGAGGAAAAGGGACTGAACAGCGAACAGGCGCAGATTGAGGCATTTTACGCTAATTTAAGAGGGTAAGGAGGCAGAACAACCATGGGTAAAATAACAGGATTCTTAGAATATGAGAGAAAAGCGGGAAGGGGGAAAGCTCCTGAGGATCGGATTAAAAACTGGAATGAGTTTCACGCTTCCTTAAGCGAGGAGGAACAGAGACGCCAGGGGGCCAGGTGTATGGACTGCGGTGTGCCCTTCTGTCAGTCAGGCATGATGATTGGAGGGATGGTCAGCGGATGCCCCCTGCACAATCTGGTGCCTGAATGGAATGACCTGGTGTATACCGGCAACTGGAAACAGGCATACAACCGGCTTAAAAAAACCAACAGCTTCCCGGAGTTCACCTCCAGGGTATGTCCGGCACCCTGCGAAGCGGCCTGCACCTGCAGTCTGTACGGAGATGCAGTGACCATAAAAGAAAATGAGAGAGCCATCATTGAAAAAGCATACAGCAGCGGATATGCCCTCCCTAATCCGCCCTCCATCCGCACCGGAAAAAAGGTGGCGGTTATCGGATCCGGTCCCGCGGGGCTGGCAGCTGCGGACCAGCTGAACAAACGGGGGCACAGCGTCACAGTATTTGAGCGGAACGACCGTGTGGGCGGCCTGCTGATGTACGGCATACCCAATATGAAGCTGGAAAAATGGGTGATTGAGCGCAAGGTGGATGTGATGAAGAAGGAGGGAATCACCTTTGTGACGGGAGCGGATGTGGGCAGGAATTACCGGGCCGGCAAAATCAGGAAGGAATTTGACCGCATCATCCTGGCCTGTGGGGCCTCCAACCCAAGGGATATCGACGTGCCGGGCAGGGACAGCGCAGGCATATACTTTGCGGTGGATTTTCTGAAAGCCACCACAAAGAGCCTGCTGGATTCCGGACTGGAGGACGGAAGTTTCATATCGGCAAAGGATAAACATGTGCTGATAATCGGAGGCGGAGACACTGGAAATGATTGTGCAGGCACATCCATCCGGCACGGCTGCGTCTCAGTCACCCAGCTGGAGATGATGCCCAAGCCTCCCGCAGAGCGGGCGGAGAACAACACCTGGCCGGAATGGCCCAGAATCCTCAAAACAGATTACGGCCAGGAGGAAGCCATAAGCATATTCGGTTCAGACCCAAGGCAGTACCAGACCACTGTAAAGGAATTCATAAAAGACGGGGAAGGCAAGGTGTGCAAAGCCATAATCACAAACCTGGTTCCCAAAAAAGACGAGGAAACAGGCTGCACCATCATGGCAGCTGTGGAAGGCAGCGAGCGTGAAATTCCTGCCGATCTGGTGCTCATAGCCGCCGGCTTCACAGGAGCCCAGGCCTACGTGGCAGACGCCTTCGGCATAGACCTGGACGCCAGGACAAACGCAGCCACAGAACCCGGCACCTACCGCACCAGCGCAGACCAGATATTCACAGCCGGCGACATGCACAGAGGCCAGTCCCTGGTGGTATGGGCCATACAAGAAGGCCGTGAAGCCGCCAAAGCCGTAGACCGTGATATGATGGGGTATACAAACCTGGCCTAGCTACAAGCAGTGCGCATAGAGACACGGAAGGCCGGGAGGGCAAGCTCGCTTACCCTCCCGGCCTTCCGTGTCTCTATGCATACGGCGCCAGCCGTCCATCTTGAAGGAGCGCAGCGGATTCAAGATGGCAGCACTGCGAACTCACGGAACCGCCAAGAGCCGCTCAAGAGCCGCCAAAGCTGACGGACAGAGAGATATCATAAAAAATAGAATCATAAAGCATAGAATCAAAAAGCAAGCACACAATCATAAAACACACAATCATAAAACACACAATCATAAAGACAACACATGGACACAATAGCCATAACAAGCCATAACAAGAGCAGATGAAACCACTTGACAGATTCAACATTAAAAATTAGAGTGGAAGGAACAAGAATATTCATAGTAGGCTGATAAAGCGCACCCGACAAACAGAATTTATGGAGGTAAATTGATGAAAAAGATATTAAGTTTTCTTATTGCTGGTATTATGGCATGTTCTGCAGCCGGTTGTTCCCAAAAAAATGCAAATCCGATTAGCTTACCAGAGGAAAGCACCATACAGTCAATTGATATAACGGTTGGAGAAGAAACGGAAAAATATTCTGACAGTGAGTGGATAAGCCAATGTATATCGTCTATGAACAATGCACAAGCAACAGCGAAAGAATCCGTACAGGATATACCACAAGTTGATGAGTATATAAAAATTGATATAAATACAGAAGGCGCAAAAAGCACACTGTTTGTCTATTTAGAAAAAAATGATTATTACATTGAACAGCCCTATCAGGGCATTTACAAGACAGACTCAGCATTTTATCAGACAATAACAGGGAATCATTAATCTCCAGACTACCCAACTATTTAAGAGCATCTTATTGGTAAACAGTGTCTTTGGCGGAAAAGGGGAACGAAAAGGCAAACAGAGAATACGAACAGAAGATACGAACAGAAAAGGCGGCGAACGAAAAAATACATTTACAGAATAGGAGAACAGGAATGAAAAACACAGATAAAAATTATTTTGAACGCTTTTCCTTTGGCGATAGCCCCGAAATGGCAGACGAACTTTTAGCCCTGGTACTTGCCGGAAAGAAAACGGCAACAGTTTCGGTTATATTGGAGGATGAGCAGGCGCCAAGCGTTGGTGATTTATCACTGGTACTTGATGGTCTAAGCACTCCGGCTTGTGTGATTAAGACGGTGCATGTTTAAACCGTCAAGTTTTGCGGCCTGACTTGGGATATGGTAAAACTTGAGGGTGAGGACGAAAACTTTGAACAATGGAAATCGGGCAATATACGCTATTGGACACGGGACGCTGCCAAGCGCGGTTATACTTTTACCGATCAAACCCCTATTACGTTTGAACGCTTTGAGGTTGTGAAGGTGCTGTAATAAATAACATATAGTCGATATTATGACACTATGAAAATAAACAGAGATATGTTAAAGTAAAGCAATCAGAACATATCAAATTATATCAGAGAATATCAGAATATATCGGAACATATCAGAACATACCCCCGCACCCCCGCAAAAAACTCAGTAAAAAAATCACCACAGTTTCTATTTGACGTCAATAGTCAAAAACTGTATAATTGAGTAAGAATTTGGAAACCTGTGGTATAACCCAGGGCAGGAGAAGGTTATGATTGCATTAAAAGTAGAGGATGTAAAGACATTTACATCCAAACTGTTCCTGAAGGAAGACTTTGACAGCTTCCTGGTTAAGGAAGTGAACATTGTTACCTACAACAATTTTTCCATCGACGGACACATCAGACAGGGATATTATACAGATGAAGAGCTGGAGGCGAACCAGATTGAATCCTTTTCCTCCTGGAAAGTACTTCGCCCCGTATGCTTTTCGCTGATAAAAGGAAAAAAGCTGCCGGGGAGCTTCCATATTGTCCTGCTGCTTCCTCCTTCGGACACGGAAAAATTCGCTTTTGCTTCCGGAAGCGGGATAAGCAGTGAGCAGATACAGGGACTTTATCTGAATATCCGTTACGAAGACGGAGCATTATATTGTGTGACGGGAACTTCACTGAACCTTTTTACCATGGACAAGATCCTGGAAAATGAGTGGGATAAGGCAGTGGAAAAGTTCATGCGTTCCCATGAGATAGTATGTACCTAACGTACCCGAAGACCCAATAACGGTACTGTGCTGCGTAAGCCCCGCTTTATAAAGAGGGATTTACGCAATACAGTACCTATATTTAGTATGTCCCAGGAGAAGGGGGAGGATAACATATGGATAAAATGGAATTGTCTAAGAGACTGGAGCAGCTGGTCGGTGAGGCGGCCGCCCAGGAAGGACGTCTGGAGATGACCCAGGTGCTGGACCATTTCCGGGATGTTCAGATGACGCCGGAGGAGATGGAAGATGTCTATCTGAAGCTGGAGCGCAAGGGTGTCCACATACAGGCTCCCGAGGAACCGGAAGAAGAATTGCCGGAGGGGGACTTTCTTTTAGACGATGATGCCGAGCTGGAGCAGCCGTCTCTGGTGAAGGAAGAATTCAGATGGGGAAGAGAGCACCTGGACCCGGATGAGATGCTGGATGGCGGCAGTATGGTTTCAGGCGGGGATGAGGAAGAGGAGGAATACGACGGATATGGCCAGGAGCGGCTTTTGGAAGGCGTGTCCACGGCAGACCCAATCCGCGAATACTTAAAAGAGATTGGTTCCATTGCACTGCTTACACCGGAGGAGGAATCAGACCTTGCAAGACGCAAGTCAGAAGGTGATGTGGAAGCGGGCCGCAAGCTGGTGGAGGCTAACCTGCGCCTGGTGGTCAGCATTGCAAAACGATATACCGGAAGGGGTATGAGTTTTCTGGACCTGGTTCAGGAGGGGAATCTGGGGCTTATGAAAGCGGTGGAAAAGTTTGACTATGCCAAAGGTTACCGGCTCAGCACCTATGCCACATGGTGGGTGAAGCAGTCCATTACCAGGTCCCTGGCGGACCAGTCCAGGACCATCCGGCTTCCGGTCCACATGGTGGAGGCGGTAAATAAAATCCGCCGTGCCCAGCGTAGCCTGTCTGTGAAGCTGGGACGTGAACCGTCTATGGAGGAAGTGGCTGAGGAAGTAAACATGTCCGGGAAAAGAGTGGCGGAGCTGATTCAGGCATCGGGAGATACCGTATCCCTGGAGACCCCGGTAGGTGACGAGGAAGGCTCCAATCTGGGGGATTTTGTGGCAGATGACGCCAATGCCTCCACAGAGGATAAGGCAGAGAGTTTTCTTTTGCGGGAGGAGATTGACAGCATGCTTCAGGGGCTGAATCCACGGGAGCGTGAGGTCATCATTCTGCGTTTTGGTCTGGAGACCGGGCATCCCCTGACCCTGGAGGAAGTGGGGAAACGGTTCAACGTGACCAGGGAGCGCATTCGGCAAATTGAGACAGCGGCTCTCAGAAAGCTTCGTAATCCTTCTAAAAGCAAGAAAATCAGGGATTTTCTTCCGTAAAAGGGGATATAAGTGTGAGAGATAAAGCGTACTATTCGTGCTTTACCTCTTACACTTGTTTTTTATGATAGGGAAGTCACTGGTCTGGATAGGCCTTTTTTGGATTTGACATATCTGTTACAAAAACCATCAACAACTCCTTACCGGAAAGCAGTGAAATTTACAGGCATTAGTGGTTTGCCTTGACTCATTATCCGGCCATGATAAGGCTGGTTTAGGAACACTGATATCTTATCGTACAGAATCATAATAACTATTTTTCACCAGGCTGTTCATAAAACCGTCAACATCCATATCCGCTCCGGTACTCCAAATCCTTACAGTAGTTAAAACAAAATCATTTGACTGGAAAAAGTAGTGAACATTTGACCAGTGTTTCTGATAGTCCCCAACATAATCAGTCAATTGGACATGGCTCCATGTGCCAGAATGGTATTCTTTAGTATCTCTTAAAACAACAGTTGCTTTTAATGTGGTTCCGACCGCATCAGCCTTTCTCTCCTGAAAACTGGCATCTGTTGTGCCCTCTACTGTCCTGAAATATTCGGCCTGGTTTCTATAATCGTCAATGCTGAAGCTAATCAGCCGGGTTCCTTGCGCATCCTCAAAACGGGCAGATGTTCTTTTGTAGTAATCCAGAATATTGTTATGTACTCGTTCCATTCCCACCGGAATTTTTGCATTATAGCCAACCTCCAGAGATATGTATTCACCTTCGCCGGATGTTTCGGACTTTGTCTGGACCACGCCATTAACAACCCATGCACCATTCTGATTTACGGAATACCCATCAGGTGTTATTGTATCCAAGTAAAGAAAACCGTTATCGTCAAAGTAATAAGATTCTGAGATACCATCACCATTTCCATCAATCCATTGCCATGTATGGGCTGAATATGTGCCGTCGTTGTTTAAATACTTCCAATGCTCCCCTTCCTGCTGCCATTGACCGGCATATGCGCTAAAGGAAATGGATAACAATGCTGCCGTGGTTGAGAGTAAGAAATAAAGTTTTTTCATCTTGCACCTCCTGAATTAATACATTATCAATTATGAACTATTATAACATATTTTTTGTGATATCGTAATACGGACAGCCTATGAAATTCCAATGGTCAGAGTACTGCCGCCCTGTTTATAATCCGGACGGGCCCAGTGGTGTTATTTCAAACCGGATGGAAAAGCCGGATGAAAAAACCGGATGGAAAAGAGGCACTGGATTGGATATTGATTGATGGAACATGGTATAATTTGGGAGGTGTGCCATTAACCGTCTGTTTGAGTCAGGAAAGTATTCTCAAGATCAATCGGTAAAGGCATGGATGTATATACCACATTGACTGGAGTATTAAAATTATAAAAACATGATGATAGCGTTATATTCTAAAATGGAATGACTCTTGATGGTTGGATTGAGCGCGAATTTTTTTGTGTCTCCTCATATGGAATGGGATTCATAGCCTCTGTCGCAGCGTCCAGATAGGATGCAGAAAATGTGTTCACAGTATAGGCGTCTGTAATGGCGGACGCAGAAATCCATAATAGTGGCGCAGAAATCCATAATGGCCGCTGCATAAATCCTGCCTTTGACATTTTAGGTTTATTTTGATATAGTTACTTATTATAGCGATGCAGGCGTACCTGCATGAGCTGAGTAAAATAGGTTGGACAGGCCTGCTGCTGATGTTTCTGCGTACAGTTTCATCGAAAAGGCAGTTGGCGGGTTCACTGTTTTGTTCAGCTCTTTTTATTTTTGGAGGAAAACATATGAACGCTGTTATTTACCGGCCATATAAGCGGCAGGACTTTAAGGCGGTTCCATCAATTATCAATATCATATGGAAGCATGAATCGTATTACAGTCCCAAAACAGCCGTCAGGCTGTCCGAAGCCTATCTTCGGTTATGCTTAACTGAACAAACCTTTACCCAGGTTGCGCTGGCAGATGGAAAACCCATCGGGATAATTATGGGGAACCATATCCGCAGGCACCGCTGTCCGTTAGTGCTTCGTCTGCAGGCCGGATGGTCGGTACTTGTCCTTTCGATGACAGCAGAGGGGCGCAGGTCATGGCGGTTTTTAGAAGAAATAGATCGGATATACGCAGCACTTCTATCAGGTCAACCACAGGAGTACAGGGGAGAACTGTCTTTTTTCGCAATTCATTCGGATTATCACGGAAAGGGATTGGAAGGGAATTGTTCAGTCGTTTTTGTATATATATGGAAAGAGAGAATATACAGCATTTTTATGTGTTTACTGACACAAGCTGTAACTATGGATTTTACGAAAACATGAACATGTTTCGGCGGGGCACGAAAAGGGTAAAATTGAAGGTTAATCACAGGCTGGAGGAATTTTCTTTTTTTCTTTATGAAAACAGGGAACACTAACAGCTTATAACAAATCAGCCGCTTTATATTACATTAAAACGAAAGGTGAATTAATATGAATCTGAAAAATAATAATCAATTACATTTTGAACCGGTAAATAGTGAGAACCGAAGGGAAGCCGAAAATCTCTCAGTCTTTTCTGAACAGTCCGGATTTATCGAAAGTGTAGGCGAATGCTTACAAGAAGCAGACAACTTAAAGCTATGGCGGCCTGTTTGTATTTATGATGGAGACACGCTGGTTGGCTTTGCGATGTACGGCTATTTTCCTTCCCCTTTTCCGGGACGGTTATGGCTGGATCGGCTGCTGATTGACAAGAGATATCAGGGAAAAGGATATGGGAGGCAGGCCGTGCTTGCCTTGCTTGACAGACTCCATGCCGAATATTCAGACAGCATGGTATATCTCAGTGTGTATGAAAATAATACAAGGGCAATCCGCCTTTATGAACAGATTGGCTTCTGCTTTAACGGCGAATATGACACGAAAGGCGAACATGTGATGGTGTATCTTTGGAAGAAAGGAAGGGAGGGGAAATAAAACGTTTGTTATGATATAAGATACTTTTTAATACCGTAAAAATTAAGGAAAGATACATATATAAGTCCGCCTCTTTATGATAAAATTGCAGTATATGATTGAGCGATAGATGTTTGGTAATACGAATGGATGGAAGATTAAACTGCACATACCATGGGAGGAGAATTCTATGAAACGATACGCACAACTTGCATTTTTAAAAGCACTGGTAATTACGGTTGGCTTTGATTTGATTTGTATTATTTACGGGTTGATATCCGGTAATCCGTATCGAGTTTCATTGCTGGGTGGTGTGATCCTTTTTGCAGTCCTGTTCACTATCGGGTTAATAGAATATTTATGGAAGAACCGAAGGAATTAAGGAGGTTACAGATGAAAAAAGTCACTTGGTTAAGAACTTTAGTGACTGTAGTATTATCAGTAACAGTTGTTTCAATGATATATGTCTTTACAAAAGGCTGGCCTCTTATGCGTCCTCCCAGGATGGAAGATATCAAAGAGGTGACAATGACAGATACAGAATCCGGAATTAAAAAAGAGTTTGTTGATGAAGAAAATAAAGAGCTGGCTGTTAAACTAATAAATTTTTTAAATTATGTTCCTTTTTCCACGGCATCGGATACATATGAGCCGCTTATAATAATCACCTATGTTTTGGAAGATGGTACTGAAATAAAAATATCCGCAAACAATACGGAGGTTTTCTTAAATGGTAATGGTCATCAATTAAAGGATGCTGAAATCTTTGGTAATTTGACGAAGGCGGTTTTCTTTTCGGAAGAGACTGCAAGAAAGAGAGCGCAATAAGGAGAGGACAATGAAAAAAATAGCTTTGGCACTAAGTATAATATTTATAATCTTAACCTTTGCCGGAGTTGGCTATGTTCTCTATAACAGAGGACAGGTAAATGCTGGATATGCTGTTGTACCTATGGTGTTTTCACTGACTTTTACGTCTTATTACAGGAGTAAAAAGTAACATCCTTTGGTGAATTACGCCGCCATTGGAGACGATGAGCCGCGCCCCGGAAACGCCCTGTATTCTCATGGTTTTTTCGGATTTTTCCAGGCTTTTCCAGGCATTTCTCCAAGGATGCATGACATTTCCCCGCTGCTGTGGTAAACTGTTGGTATCTCAACAAAAAGGCGGTGAAGCTATGTCAAAGAAGGGCTATACTAAGGTAGAGAGGGAACAGGTGGGGCGGGATTTGCTGACGGTGGGCCTGGAAATGCTGTCCCAGCGGGGGCTGAAGGGAACCACTCTCCAGGACATACTCCAGGCTGTAGGCATTTCCAAGCCATTCTTTTACGGCAATTATTACACTTCCCTGGCAGAGCTGGTCATCCATATCATCGACTATGAAATTTCACTTTTGCTCCGGGAAGTACGGAACACTGCGGGAAATAAGGGGATGAGTCTGGAGGAGACTATCTATCATTTTTTGGATATGGTGGTCCACAGCCGTCAGCACCATTTCTTTGTGATGACCCAGGAGGAAGAAATGTGGGTTTATAAACATTTAAGCCCGGTAGAGTTTGAGGTTTACCAGCAGGGACAGGCGCGGTTTTATGAACAGGTACTGGCCCTCTGGCAGATTCCCCAGGAAAAATGCAGTCCCAAAGAGCTGGGCAACCTGATCCTCTCAGTGGTACTGATCTATAACTCGGCGGCCCGGTCGCTTCCTTTCTTCTTTCCGGAGGAGCTGGAGCAAACGGCCCGTGCCCAGGCAACCGCCTTATCCCGTTATCTGGCCTCTCTGGCCGATGCGGACAAATGACAACAAACAGCGCACCATTTAAGCGGTGCGCTGTTTTTCTATGCGCAGGTCTTGCTTTTTTTACGGCTTTCATGTATAATTCACTTAATTACTAATTGAAAATAAAAAGTAATTAAATGTACGCATCGACCGGTCAGGTACCGGTGCAGCGGGATTTGAAAGGATAATAGAGATAAAAATTACAGAACCGTTTATCAGGCTGATTTTCATATGGATTTTTATATAAGACGGATGGAAAGGAGAAACACATGAGCGGCTTATACACTAGATTTATGGAATGGATTATGCCGTTTCTGGAAACGAACTGGCAGCTCTTTCTTTTTATGGCGGGGTTGCTGTTCCTGTTGGGGGCGATCTTCCGCTGGAAATGGGTCTGCGATCCCCAGGGGGAAGATGGGCTGGGCTTTCGCGCTTTTGTCTATCGGAACTTTGGAGAAAAAGGGTATCGCATCCTGCAGGGAATCAGCGGAGCTGTCATTATCCTGTGCAGCGCGGTGCAGTGGGTACTGATGTAAAATCAATGATAGAAAAGGAGAATGATCATGGGACTGTTTGGATTTGACCCGGTAAAAGAGGCAGGCGGCTGGGATGCTGCTATGACTGAGGAAGAAATTGCTGAGATGGAGAAAAAAGGGTATGATATGTCCTCTGTCCGAGGCAGGCAGGCGGAGATGGACGCGCAGGAGGAGGCGGACAAGGCCGCCTTTGGGGACCGGCAAAAAGCTGCCGCCGTCCCTACGAATTTGAACAAGCTGACGCCTTACCGCTCCACACCCCGCAGTACGGAAAGCTGCTTCTTTCGGGATGTGGCCGGAAAGGCGCCCTTCTTTGGCAGGGAGAAGTGGCGGGAGAAGTATGCCAACGCCCCCATGATCTACGGTGCGGTGGTACAGGCCAACAGCGACCTTTGGCTCCCTGGCACAGGAGAATATCTTCCTGCGGTTTTTGTATTTGCCCTGGACAGCCCCCATATTTACGATGTGGAATGGCTGAGGGGCACGGCGGAGAAAATCAGTGAAATGAAGGTAAGCGGCGCCGTACCCGCCGACTGTCAGGAGTTCATCCACATCCTGCGGGACGATCAGAGCGAATTCTGCTTTCCGCTGGGGGATTCTCTGGCTGACGGCGCAGACGCGTGGTGCGTCACCTTTAAATTCCACAAGCAGACGATCCTGCCGGGCAACCGTCTGCCGGAGGATGGGATTGTGCCGTTTTTGCTGGAAGCCCGGCCTAAAAAACAGATGCCCATTCAGCTTACACCGATTCCCGGAAAATATTATCAAGCATGATAGTTGAGAAAGAGCTTCGGACCGCCATGAATCCTTCCATTCAAAAACCGGATTATTAGCACTCGACAAAAATGAGTGCTAATTTTTTTATTGACATTTTATTCGTCTCGTACTAAAATGTATTTTGTGAGTAAACATTGCAAAACATGAAGAACTATTATTATATAAGAAAGAGGCGGATAAAAGATGGCAAAGAAAGGCAGTTTATCAATTACAAGCGAGAACATTTTCCCAGTAATCAAGAAATGGCTGTACTCTGACCATGACATTTTCTACAGGGAGCTGATAAGCAATGGCAGCGATGCCATTACCAAGCTTAAGAAACTGGAGCTCATGGGCGAGTACGAGAGACCAGAGGATTTGGAGTACAAAATCCAGGTGTCCGTGAATCCAAATGACAAGACCATAAAGATCACAGACAATGGACTTGGCATGACCGAGGACGAGATTGACAAGTATATTAACCAGATTGCATTTTCCGGCGTCCAGGATTTCATGGAGAAGTACAAGGACAAAGCCAATGAGGACCAGATTATCGGTCATTTCGGACTTGGCTTCTATTCCGCGTTTATGGTTTCCGACAAGGTATCCATTGACTCTCTGTCCTACCAGAAGGATGCCAAACCAGTCCACTGGGAATCAGAGGGCGGCATTGACTTTGAGATGAAGGAAGGGGATAAGGCTGAGGTGGGAACCACCATCACCTTATATCTGAACGAGGACAGCACCGAGTTCTGCAACGAGTACAGGGCCAGGGAAGTGATTGAGAAGTACTGTGCATTTATGCCTGTGGATATCTTTCTGGACAATGAGACAGCGGAGCCACAGTATGAGACCATTGAGAAGGACGAGCTGACTGATAAGGATACCGTGGTGGAGACCGTAATCGAGCCTGCCAGAACCGAGGAAAAGGAAAAGGAAGACGGTACCAAGGAAACCGTGGAAATCGAACCTTCCAGGGAAAAATATAAAATCAACAAGCGCCCTGTGGCCTTAAACGACACCAATCCTCTGTGGAACAAGCATCCCAATGAGTGCAGCGAGGAAGATTATAAGAGCTTCTACCGCAAGGTGTTCAGGGATTACAAGGAGCCGCTGTTCTGGATACACCTGAACATGGATTATCCATTTAATTTAAAGGGCATCCTGTACTTCCCGAAAATCAATATGGAGTATGACAGCCTGGAGGGAACCATCAAGCTGTACAACAGCCAGGTGTTCATTGCAGATAACATCAAGGAAGTGATCCCGGAGTTCCTGATGCTTTTAAAGGGTGTCATCGACTGTCCGGATCTGCCTCTTAACGTGTCCAGAAGCGCTCTGCAGAATGATGGATTTGTGAAGAAGATATCCGATTACATCACAAAGAAGGTAGCGGACAAGCTGTCCGGCATGTGCAAGACAGACAGGGAAAATTATGAGAAATATTGGGACGACATTGCACCCTTTATCAAGTTCGGATATATCAAGGATGAGAAGTTTGCCGAAAAGATGGGAGATTTCATCCTGTACAAGAACCTGGAGGGCAAATACCTGACCCTTCAGGACTGCCTGGATGAAAACAAGGAAAAGCATGAGAATACCATTTTCTATGTGACCAATGAAAAGGAACAGAGCCAGTATATCAACATGTTTAAGGAAGAGGGCATTGACGCGGTCATTATGCCTGCTGCCATAGACAGCCCGTTTATCTCACATGTGGAGCAGAAGAAGGAAGGCCTTAAGTTCCTGCGCATTGATACGGACCTTAACGCGGCGTTCAAGGAAGAGGTAAAGGAAGACGATGAGGAGTTTAAGAAAACATCCGAGGAGCTGACGGAATACTTCAAAAAAGCCCTGAACAATGACAAGCTGGACATCAAGGTTGAGAAGATGAAGAATGCGGGCGTGGCTTCCATGATTACCATATCCGAGGACACAAGACGTATGCAGGATATGATGAAGATGTACAGCATGGGCGGCATGGACATGGGCATGTTCGGGGGTACAGGAGAGACTCTGGTGCTCAACGCCAACCATCCTCTTGTGCAGTATGTACTGGGTCATAAGGAAGATGCCAATACATCCAAAATCTGCGAGCAGCTGTATGACCTGGCAAGCTTAAGCCACGGCCCTCTGGCTCCGGAGCGCATGACAGCATTTGTAAGCCGCAGCAATGAAATTATGATGATTATGGCCGGCGAAAAAACAGAATCCGAAAAAGCAGAGTAATCCTGCATAACACACGGAATTAAAACAGAATCATTACAAAAGTATGGGAACTGGTTGCAAGAGGGAATTTTTGAAACCAGTTCCTATTTGCGTTGCACGGGCATTCTAAATCGGTTATACTGGAAATATCTTATAGTAGGAAGGAGAGGGGTTGTATGAGAGGTAAACGTTTTACGGCAGTGCTGCTTAGCACGGTACTGACTGCGGCAGGCGCCATGACTGCCTGGGCGCTTCCCACGGGGCTCAGCACCATCGCGGGCAGTACGGTGAGAAGCAGCATGGCTGGATTTGAGGCCACATTTCCGGCAGGTTTTGAGGTGGGAAGGTATGGAGGTAACCTGGGATTAGATTATCTGTCCTATATGGAAGAGGACGGGGTGAAGATTGATTTCATTGCCGCTGCCATTGATGAGGAGAATGAAAGCTATCTTGCCATGGCCGGCATAGTGGCAGACCTGGAAGGCGAGAGCCTGGAGGGAGTCATGCAGGAGATGCTTCAGATGCTGGGCCAGGATGCATCCTACGGTTCCTATGTAGCTATGGGGACGGCCGGCATAGCAGGAGCTGGCTATTACTCTGTTAAGATTAATTACGGAGCCCTGATGGCGCAGTATATGTCTGCCTGGATGGGAAGTTATGACATGACCCCGGAGGAAAAGCAGGAATATGACGCCTACATGGAGGAACTGTCCAACCGTATGTTCCTGGATGTCTACATGAGGGAGATTGGCGGAAACTGCTACATGCTGGTCCAGATCTATTCCGGTGACCAGGCAGGAAACGCAGCCCTGCTCTTAAGCCAGATGCAGCCATACGCAGGAGGCGGCTGGAGCTATACGGAGGCAGGCGGGTGGCAATATCTCCACGGGGACGGTACCTTCGGCACCAATGAATGGGCCCTGGACGAGAACGGCCTTACATACCGTCTGGACGGCAACGGCCAAATCATGTACAAAGCATGGATTGAAGAAAACGGAAGATGGAAATATGTGGATGAATTCGGCCACATGGTGACAAACCTGACCAAGACCATAGACGGCAGCCAATACACCTTTGACGCCCAGGGCTACATGGTAGAAGGAAGCCAGCGGCCGGCCCAGGCCTATGAAACAGGCACCATATCGGGAAAGACCTACAGCAACCGCTGGGCCAACCTGTTTATGAAATTCCCTGAGGCAGCAGAACTGATGCTGGGCGACGGAAGCTATTACAGCTATCCCTTGGAGGCCGGCGAGAATATGTACTACTGGTACGACGGAGGAACCGGCTACCTGCTTACCATAGACTACACCGATTCCACCCAGCAGCTGGACCGCTACCTGGAATGGCTCATTGATTATGCGGGCTATTACGATTACGCAGTTGACAGCACAGGTACCATAAACATGGGCGGCTACGAATACAAGTATATAAAGACCTCCGGCCAGAACAGCGACGGCACCACGGAGCACGAGGACACCTACTTCCGCCAGATAGACGGCAAACTTATGGAAATATCCATCGAATACACCGGCGACCGTCAAGCCACCATTGACCAGATTTTATCAGCCATAGAGCAGGCCCGCTGAGAAGCCGGAATGATATAAAAAACCGGAATGAAATTTCACACAGACAATAATATTAATAATCACGCCAGCATCAGCCGGATTTTTCACCTCCCCATTTAATCCTTATGGATGGGAGCGGGCGGAACAGGGGAGGCATGGGTATCTGCGGGGTAAGAAGGTCAAACGCCTTCTTGCCCCGCAGCCGTCCAATCATCCCCAGCCGTCCCTTTCCACCAACGGGGCTATCACCCCATCCGGTCCTCCTTCCCAAAAAACAGTCCAAAAAATCTCCATAAAACTGGAAACATATAAGCATTGCATTTTACCATCCATACTGTTATAATAAGTAGTAATGAATACTACATGTGAAAAGACATGGATAAGAAAAACCGGAGGACATAATTATGACCTATAAGATTATCGGGGATAGTTGTCTTGATTTAACAGAGGATATGAAGAAGGATCCCAGATTTCAGATGATACCGCTGACACTGCAGGTAGGCAGTGCCCAGGTGGTGGATGATGAGACATTTGACCAGAAACGGTTTATAGAGATGGTAAAGGCGTGCCCGGAGTGCCCAAAGACAGCGTGTCCTTCACCGGAGACCTTTAAGGAAGCATTTGAGGAGGCGGAAGCGGAAGCAGTGTTTGTCATCACTCTGTCCAGCCACCTCAGCGGAAGCTATAATTCGGCGGCAGTGGCAAAGAAGCTGTATGAGGAGGAGATGACGGAAAAAGGTATGGCGGAGCAGGCCAAGAAGGTGGCTGTTATTGACTCGCTTTCCGCATCCTCAGGGGAGTTGAATATTGCCCTCTTTATCCAAAACCTGTGCGATTCAGGACTGGAATTTGATGAGGTGGTGGAGAAAACCCTGGCATACAGGGACGGCATGAATACTTACTTTGTGCTGGAGAGCCTGGATACACTCCGCAAGAACGGGCGTCTGTCGGGCCTGCAGGCTTTTTTCGCCACAGCCCTCAACATCAAGCCTGTTATGGGCGCGGATACAGGAACCATCATCAAGCTGGACCAGGCCAGGGGAATGAACAAGGCCCTTCAGAGAATGTGCGATATTGCGGTAAAGGAAGTGGCGGACGCGGCCGGCAAGATTGCGGTTGTCTGCCATGTGAATAACCCGGAGTGGGCTGAATACGTAAAGGATGAGCTGGCAAAGAGAGTTGGATTCAAGAAGATTGTGGTTACCAACGCAGCGGGCGTGGCCACTGTATATGCCAATGACGGAGGGATTGTACTGGCAGTCTGATGTCCGCCAGGAGAGGTTTTATGAAGAGAACAGGATGTATTGTGGCAGCAGCCTTATTATTAGGGCTGCTGCTGGCCGGTATTACGGGATATTTTATATGGCACTCAGCACAGGACAAATATGTCAGGGCTAAGATGGTAGGCGTCTCGGGAGGCACCGGTGTGGCTGGCGTGGAGGCACCGGAACCGGAGGAAGGGGACGGGGCAGAAACAGGCGCCGCCGCAGATTCGGACGGCGCCCAAGGAACGGACGGCCTGCAAGGTATGGACGGCGCCCAAGGAACAGACGGCCCGGACGCAGCGGATGGCGGTTTATCCGCCCATTCAGACAACGCCGAAGCACAGGGGGCCGGAACAGGAACATCGGATGAGGGCTCTCCGCTAAAACTTGTATTTGCAGGGGATATCCTTCTCTCAGACCATGTGCTGGGCGCATACCGGAAAGCAGGCAATATAGGCGGAGTGGTGGACAGCGGATTCCGCCAGGTGATTGACGGCAGCGACATCTTTATGGCAAATGAAGAATTCCCCTTCAGCAGCCGCGGAACAGCTGCTGCTGATAAGCAGTTTACCTTCCGGCTGCCGCCTGAACATGTATCCATGTTTCAGGAGCTGGGAATAGATATCGTGACCCTGGCCAACAATCACGCCCTGGATTTCGGTACAGATGCCCTGCTGGATACATGCAGCACCCTGGATGATGCCGGAATCCTGCGGGTGGGAGCCGGAGCCAATCTGGAGGAAGCCAAAAAACCGGTATTCATGGAGGCAAAGGGCCGCAGAATCGGGTTCCTGGGCGCGTCCAGGGTCATACCGGAGGGTTCCTGGAACGCCACTTCCAAGGGACCGGGCATGCTGACCACCTACGACCCGGCCTTGCTGTTGGAGGAGATCAAAAAGGCCAGGGAGGTCTGTGATTACCTTGTGGTATATGTGCACTGGGGGATTGAACGTGACGAGCGGCCCCAGGAGTACCAGAGGACCCTGGGACAGCAGTATATAGACGCGGGAGCAGACCTTGTGATAGGCAGCCATCCCCATGTACTCCAGGGACTGGAATATTATAAGGGCAGGCCCATCGTGTACAGCCTGGGTAATTTTGTGTTCGGCAGCAGCATTCCGAAAACAGCCCTGCTGACCGTGGAATGGGACGGGGAGGACGCGCTGCTGCGGCTGGTGCCGGGCACATCCTCTGGAGGATATACCAGGATGCTGGAGGATGAAGGAGACAAGGCGGGTTTCTACCAGTATATCACTTCCATTTCCTATGGCGTGACGGTTGGGGAGGATGGAATTGTGGCGCCGGTGGAGGAAAAGGCGGCAGAGTAGGAGGAATCCGGGACATACCTTTTTCCCTGCCAGGTGTTCCTCTCCTTGAAACGGCGGTGCAGGGTGTTTAATACCAGCCGTTTGTTGCCGCTCCACAGAGGGGCCAGGAGAAGGGATTTTGGACCGTCCCCTGTCAGGCGGTGAATGGTCAGTTCAGGGGGAAGGAATTCCACACAGTCTATGACAAAATCAATGTATTCCTCCATTGTGAACATGGGAAAGGGATTGGTGCGGCAGTAATCTGCCAGGCCGGTCCCTTTTAAAATGTGGAGAAGCTGGAGCTTGATTCCGTCTATGGGGCTTTGGGCCAGATATTGCACGGTTTCCGCCATCATGAGCCTGTTCTCGCCGGGCAGGCCCAATATGACATGGACAATGACGGTCAGGCCGGCTGCCTTAAGGCGTCTGAGGGCGTCCTCAAACACAGGAAGTCCGTAACCACGGCGGATAAAGGCGGCGGTGGAATCATGGATGGTCTGAAGGCCCAGCTCCACCCATACCGGTTTCACACGGTTTAAATCCTTTAACAGGCCGATAACCTCAGGCTCCAGACAGTCCGGCCTGGTGCCGATGGACAGGGCTGCGACGGCAGGATGGGAGACTGCTTCCCCAAACAATTGCTTTAGATAGGGCAGGGGAGCGTACGTATTGGTGTAGGACTGGAAATAGGCTATATAAGAATCCTGTGAGCCGTCAGGCATCTTTCTCTTTACCTGAGCCATGGCCTGCTCGATCTGCCGGGATACAGCCGTCTGTCTGGGAGCGGCAAAATCACCGGAGCCGCCTTGGCTGCAAAAGATACAGCCCCCTGTTCCCAGAGTGCCGTCCCGGTTGGGACAGCTCATGCCTCCGTCCAGGGACAGCTTATAAATTTTCCGGCCGAACTGCTGCCTCAGCTCATAGTCCAGGGAGTGATAGGGTTTTCCGTTCCATTCCATTGTGAATACCTGCTTTCTTACATGATACTGTTTTAAGAGATTATAACAGCAAAGCATGTCCGGTGTCATCCCTATTTAAAAAAACGTATAAAGACAGGAGAATATTGTATTGTTGTTTCTGTGCCATGTGTGATAAACTGAATTCAGAAGTTTCAGAAAAGATAGGAGAGGTAAGTCATGAAGGTAAACGAGACAGTAAAACTGCTGGAGAGCGGCGGCGCCAGGACTCTTATGGCGCAGCTCTACGGGGAAGACGGGGTAGAGGCCAATGTAAAGCGCTATGAGGATTTGCTGGCCGGGTATGAGAAGATGTTTGGCGGGGAAGGGGATGTGAAGCTGTTTTCCTCACCCGGCAGAACGGAAATCAGCGGCAATCATACAGACCACAACCACGGCAAGGTGCTGGCAGGCAGCATTAATCTGGATTGTGTGGGGGTGGCCGGAACGAATGAATCCAATCAGGTACATATTGTCAGCGAGACATATAACCAGGATTTTACCATTGATCTGAACCATCTGGAACCCAGTGAGAAAAAGGCGGGAACCGTGGACCTGGTAAAGGGCATTCTCCAGGGATTTAAGGATTCCGGCTACCGTGTGGGCGGATTCAACGCATATATCACCAGCAATGTCATAAGCGCGGCAGGGGTCAGCTCATCAGCTTCCTTTGAGATGCTGCTGTGCTCCATGCTCAACACATTTTTTAATGAAGGCCGTATGAGCACCGTGGCATACGCCCATATCGGCAAGTTCGCGGAAAACAACTACTGGGACAAGGCGTCCGGCCTGCTGGACCAGATGGCATGTGCTGTGGGCGGCCTTATCACCATTGATTTTATGGAGCCGCTGGTACCTAAGGTGGAAAAGATTGACTTTGACTTTGGTTCCCAGGACCACAGCCTGATAATCGTACAGACCGGCAAGGGCCATGCTGACCTGAGCGCGGATTATTCCTCGGTTCCCGCGGAGATGAAAAAGGTGGCCAGGTATTTTGGAAAAGAGGTATTGTCCCAGATTTCCGAAGAACAGGTGATAGACAACCTGGCAGAGGTACGGCAGTTTGCCGGGGATCGATCCGTGCTGCGCGCACTGCATTTCTTTGAGGAAAATAAAAGGGTGGAGGCAGAGGTCCTTGCCCTTAAGGAGAACCGTTTTAAGGATTTCTTAAACAATATAACGGCATCCGGCAATTCCTCATGGAAATGGCTCCAGAACTGCTTTACCAACAGCGATTACCAGGAGCAGGGAATCACGGTTACCCTGGCGCTTACGGAGCTGTTCATTGCAGAAAAGCAGAAGGGGGCCTGCAGAGTCCACGGAGGAGGCTTTGCCGGCGTTATCATGGCAGTGCTGCCCAATGAGCTGGTGGACGAATTCATACACTATATTGAAAAATGCACAGGAGAGGGAAGCGCTTACCGAATGAGCATCCGCCCATACGGAGCCATCTGCTTTAATGACCTGATTTAGCCGTGTACTGCTTTTTTTCGACATAAAACGCCGTGATTTACGGGGCTGACGCTTACAGTTCCCGCGGATTCCTGTGGTAAGGCGGGGGGATTTGCGGTATAATGATGTCAGAGTATGCGGGTATCAGACATGCTCTGGAGCAATCAGAACAAGAGGAGGACTGAGCGGGTATGATTGGCGAAAAAACATTGGAACTCCTGAAGCAGGTATTGGCAGACAGCAGCTATACGGTTGCCATCTGCGGTTCCGGGATGATGGAAGAGGGAGGCATTCTGGGACTTAAGCAGGAAGGACGGGCTTATGAGATTGAACAGAAATATTCGGAATCACCGGAGGAGCTGTTTCACATTTCCTGTCTGTCCAGAAGGCCGGAACGTTTCTATGAATTTTACCGCGAGGAGATACTGAAAAAGATTCCTGACATGACTCCGTCTGTCAGGGCGCTGGCCAGGTTGGAGGAAGAGAACAAGCTTCAATGTATTGTTACCACCAATATTTTCGATTTGCCGGAACAGGTGGGCTGCCGGAATGTGATTTACCTTCACGGAAGCATATACAAAAACAGGTGCCCCCACTGCGGCCGTCTGTATTCCATGGAAGAGATCAGGGATTCCAGACATGTTCCCCATTGTAAAAACTGCAAAACCATGATACGTCCCGGAACCTCTCTATACGGGGAGATGGTGGACAGCAGCATCATGAGCCGTACCACGGAGGAGATAGCCAGGGCCGATGTGCTCCTGGTGCTGGGAACCAGTCTGCGGTCAGAGGTATACAGCAACTACATACGGTACTTCCAGGGCAGGAAGATGGTAATTATCCACCGCATACCCAGGCCCCTGGATGAGAAAGCCGATATGGTCATATACGATCTTCCCCAGAATGTCCTTCCACTTCTGGTGGATGGCGGGATTTAAGGGAGCCGGAAATACCTTCCGGGAACATTGGCGGCTGAGTGGGATAAGATGGGAAATTAGTAAAGGCCGGAGATGGTTCCGGCCTTTTGCACGTCTATGTCTGTTTATTTTCTGTGGAAGGAATCCAGCAGCTGGTTCTTTGTGTGCCACAGCTCATTGGACAGGTCCACATGGACTGTGTGGGGGTTGATGAGACGCTTGGACTCATCCCACAGGGTATCCAGCTCTTTTTTACAGTAGGCCTGGATATCCATTACCTTCGGAGACTGGTATACGCACCTGCCGTCCAGGAAAATGGGGATCATCAGTTCCCGCATGGTATAGCTGTCTGGTGCCAGCATGGTCTTTTTCCATGTCTCTAAGGGGTCGAAGAGAAGGAGTGAATTACGGGTGTCGAATTCCTCGCCTACCAGACAAATCAAATCTGCTATGATTTTGCCGGTGGCCTTATCATAAATCCTCTGTATGGTCTTGTTGCCTGGGTTGGTGATTTTCTCCGCGTTTTCTGACAGCTTGATTTTAGGCACAAACTGGCCTGTGGCCTTGTCCATTACAGCAGCCAGTTTGTATACGCCTCCGAAGGACGGGCAGTCTTTGGCTGTAATCAGGTTGGTTCCCACTCCCCAGGAATTGATGGTGGCTCCCTGCATTTTCAGGGAGTTGATCAGGTTCTCGTCCAGGTCGTTGGAGGCGGAGATCACTGCGTCCGGGAATCCGGCCTCGTTGAGCATCTTTTTGGCCTTTTTGGACAGGTAGGCCAAATCACCGCTGTCCAGACGGATGCCGTAGAAGGTAAGAGGAATACCGGCTTCCCTCATCTCCTTAAATACCTGGATGGCGTTGGGGATGCCGGAACCTAAGGTATCATAGGTATCCACCAGCAGGATGCAGGCAGTGGGATAAAGCTTGGCATAGGTGCGGAAGGCGGTCAGCTCGTCGGGAAAGCTCATAATCCAGCTGTGGGCATGGGTTCCCTTTACCGGGACATCGAACATTTTCCCGCAGAGTACATTGGAGGTGCCGATGCATCCGGCTATCATGGCTGCCCTTGCTCCGTAGGTGCCGGCATCCGGTCCCTGGGCCCTGCGCAGTCCGAATTCCATGACGCCGTCTCCCTTGGCCGCGTAGACGATTCGCTCTGTCTTGGTGGCAATGAGACTCTGGTGATTGATGATATTGAGCAGCGCTGTCTCGATGAGCTGGGCCTGCATAATGGGGGCAATGACCTTGACAAGGGGTTCCCTGGGGAAAACCACGGTTCCCTCCGGAATGGCGTAAATATTGCCTGTAAAGCGGAATTCGTTGAGATAGCTCAGAAAGTCCTCCTCAAACATATCCAGGCTTCTCAGGTATTCAATGTCGCTGTCATCAAAATGCAGGTCCTCAATGTACTCAATGACCTGCTGCAATCCGGCACAGATGGCAAAGCCGTTGCCGTGGGGATTGGTCCTGTAAAACATGTCGAATACAACGGTTTCGTTGGCGTCCTTTTCTTTGAAATACCCCTGCATCATGGTTAGCTCATACAGGTCTGTGAGTAAGGTAAGATTTCTCTGCTCCATATAGGTTCCTCCCTGGGCGCAGCCGGTGTGCTGTACGCAGGGTATGCGGTGCGGCAGGATTTTGACGGCTGTGCAGTAATATTGGTTAGTAGTATAACACATATTCTGGAAAAGGCAAACGAAATGATAAAAATTTAACAATCAAAGACGGAACAACTGGTATGTCAAAATAAACGAAAATCAGATACACGGTTGACATTTTACGCATGCATTATTATAATAAAGAAGTTAAATGAAAAAGGCATAGATGGAGACAGTAGGCCTGCAGGAACGCCTCAGAGAGCCGGAGATGGTGGAAACCGGTGCAAGTAATGCAGAACTGAAAATCACTCCGGAGCTGTCCGGCTGAAGGGATGCGTCAGCAGCGCATGATAGGCCGGGACGCGTTTCCCGCGTTAAGGGAACTCATATGATGGTATGCAGTAATAGGTGGTTAAACGAAGCGGTTTATGGCTTTCGTCCTGTTCGGGACGGAAGCCTTTTTTGCTTCATGGAAGGATATACAATCTTTTTCACATACCAGAATAGAAATCTATCATGAATGGAACGGAGGAAGACGTTATGTATGACAAAGTCCCCACAGACCTTAAGTTTGTGGAACGGGAAAAAGAAGTGGAGAAGTTCTGGGAAGCAGAGCACATCTTTGAGAAAAGCATTAAGATGAGGGAGGGCTGCAAGCCCTATGTATTTTATGACGGACCGCCAACTGCCAACGGCAAGCCTCATATCGGCCATGTGGAGACCCGTGTAATCAAGGATATGATTCCCAGATACCGGGCCATGAAGGGGTATATGGTGCCGAGAAAGGCCGGATGGGACACCCACGGCCTGCCTGTGGAGCTGGAAGTTGAGAAGAAGCTGGGACTGGACGGCAAGGAGCAGATTGAGCAGTATGGTCTGGAGCCGTTTATCAAAGAATGTAAGGAAAGCGTCTGGAAGTACAAGGGCATGTGGGAGGATTTCTCCAACACCGTTGGATTCTGGGCTGATATGGACAATCCCTATGTAACCTATGACAACAGCTTTATTGAGTCCGAGTGGTGGGCTCTTAAGCAGATTTGGGACAAGGGTCTTTTGTACAAGGGTTTTAAGGTGGTTCCCTACTGCCCGCGCTGCGGTACCCCGCTGTCCTCCCATGAGGTGGCCCAGGGTTATAAGGATGTAAAGGAGCGTTCCGCCATTGCCCGCTTTAAGGCCAAGGGAGAAGACGCCTATATCCTGGCATGGACCACCACGCCGTGGACCCTTCCCAGCAACCTGGCCCTGTGTGTGAATCCAAAGGAAGACTATGTAAAAGTAAAGACAGGCGACGGCTACACCTACTATATCGCTCAGGCCCTGGCAGATACCGTTCTAGGTGAGGACTATGAGGTGCTGGAGACTTACAAGGGCAAGGACCTGGAGTTCAAGGAATATGAGCCCCTCTATGACTGCTCCGTGCCCCTGTGCGAGAAGCAGCACAAGAAAGCCTACTATGTGGTCTGCGCTGACTATGTAACACTGACAGACGGTACCGGCATCGTACACATTGCACCTGCCTTTGGTGAGGATGATGCCAACGTTGGCCGCAAGTACGACCTTCCCTTTGTGCAGCTGGTGGACGCCAAGGGCGATATGACGGCGGATACGCCTTTTGCAGGCACCTTTGTGAAGGATGCGGACCCCATGGTGTTAAAGGATCTGGAGTCCAGAGGACTGCTTTTCTCAGCCCCCAGCTTTGAGCACAGCTATCCCCACTGCTGGCGCTGCGGAACCCCTCTCATTTACTATGCAAGAGAGTCCTGGTTCATCAAAATGACCGCTGTGAAGGATGACCTGATCCGCAATAACAATACCATTAACTGGGTTCCGGATTCCATCGGCAAGGGCCGCTTCGGGGACTGGCTGGAGAATATTCAGGACTGGGGTATTTCCAGAAACCGTTACTGGGGCACCCCGCTCAATATCTGGGAGTGCGAGTGCGGACACCAGCATTCCATCGGAAGCATCGAGGAATTAAAGAGCTTATCCGACAACTGCCCCGATGAAATCGAGCTTCACCGCCCATATATTGACGCTGTAAACATCAAGTGCCCCAAGTGCAATAAGCCCATGAAGCGTGTGCCTGAGGTGATTGACTGCTGGTTTGATTCCGGAGCCATGCCCTTTGCGCAGCACCATTATCCCTTTGAGAATAAGGAGCTGTTCGAGTCCCAGTTCCCGGCCCAGTTTATATCCGAGGCAGTGGACCAGACCAGAGGATGGTTCTATTCCCTCCTTGCTGAGTCCACCCTGCTGTTCAACAAGGCGCCTTATGAAAATGTAGTTGTCATGGGGCTTGTGCTGGATGAGAACGGACAGAAGATGAGCAAGTCCAAGGGCAATGCAGTGGATCCCTTTGATACCCTGGCCGCCCACGGCGCGGACGCCATCCGCTGGTTCTTCTACACCTGCAGCGCTCCCTGGATTCCAAAGCGCTACCAGGATAAGGCAGTGACCGAGGGACAGCGCAAGTTTATGGGTACCCTTTGGAATACCTATGCATTCTGGGTGCTGTACGCCAATATTGATAATTTTGATCCCACCAGATATACCCTGGAATACGACAAGCTTCCGGTCATGGACCGCTGGATGCTGTCCAAGATGAATTCCATGGTAAAGACAGTGGATAACAGCCTGATGAATTACCAGATTCCTGAGGCGGCCAGATCCCTCCAGGAGTTTGTGGATGACTTAAGCAACTGGTATGTGCGCAGAAGCCGTGAGCGCTTCTGGGCAAAGGGAATGGAGCAGGATAAGATTAATGCCTTCATGACCCTGTACACGGCCCTTGTGACCGTGGCAAAGGCGGCTGCTCCCATGATTCCGTTTATGACAGAGCAGATTTACCAGAATATCGTGAGAAAAGTGGACGGGAACGCGCCTGAAAGCGTACACCTGTGCGACTTCCCGGAGGTGAATGAGTCCTGGATTGACACGGAGCTGGAATCCGACATGGATGAAGTGCTGAAGGTGGTTGTCATGGGACGCGCGGCCAGGAATGCGGCCAACATCAAGAACCGCCAGCCCATTGCCCGGATGTATGTGAAGGCTGACCATGAGCTGTCAAGGTTCTACGTGCAGATTATCGAGGAAGAGCTGAATGTGAAGCAGGTGATTTTCTCCGACGATGTAAGGGAATTTACCTCCTATACCTTCAAGCCCCAGTTAAAGACCGTGGGACCAAAGTACGGCAAGCTGTTAAACCGGATTCGCCAGACGCTGACCGATATCGACGGCAGCTCCGCCATGGACACCCTGAATGAGAAGGGACAGCTTACCTTTGACTATGACGGCCAGGAAGTGGTGCTGACAAAGGATGACCTGCTGATCGATGTTTCCCAGAAGGACGGCTATGTGACAGAGGAAGACAACTATGTGACCGTTGTGCTGGATACCAACCTGACTCCTGAACTGATTGAGGAGGGCTTTGTGAGGGAGCTCATAAGCAAGATTCAGACCATGCGCAAGGAGGCCGGATTTGAGGTCATGGACCACATCAGCGTATTCCAGGATGGAAATGACCGGATTGCAGAACTGATTAAGGCCCATGCGGACGAGATCAAAACAGAGGTCATGGCGGACCATATCAGCATCGGCGCCATGTCCGGCTTTGTCAAAGAGTGGAACATTAACGGCGAAAATGTAATGCTCGGTGTTGAAAAGACCATGAAATAATGGTAAGATTGTGAGGCGGGGCCCATAAAACCCCGCCCCGTCTGATAATTTGGGAATGATTTACATACAATAGTTCTGTAATAGAAGAGGAACTTAAAGCAGGAGGATAATGGCCGATGAATAAAGGATTTGATAAGGAAACGTTCAAGCGCAGCGTGGTGGACAACGTAAAGAACATGTTCCGAAGGACCATTGATGAAGCGACTCCCCAGCAGGTATTCCAGGCAGTGGCCTATGCTGTGAAGGACGTCATCATTGACGAGTGGATTGCCACTCACAAGGAATATGAGAAAAAGGACGTTAAGACAGTATACTACCTGTCCATGGAGTTCCTCATGGGCCGTGCCCTGGGCAATAATATCATCAATATCTGCGCCAGGGATGAGATCAAGGAAGCCCTGGACGAGATGGGCTTTGATTTGAATGTGATAGAGGACCAGGAGCCGGATGCAGCCCTGGGAAACGGCGGCCTGGGACGTCTGGCGGCCTGTTTCCTGGATTCGCTGGCAACCCTGGGATATCCGGCATATGGCTGCGGCATCCGTTACCGCTACGGCATGTTCAAGCAGAAGATTGAAAACGGCTACCAGGTGGAGGTGCCGGATAACTGGTTAAAGGACGGCAACCCCTTTGAGATCCGCAGGCCGGAGTATGCGGCCGAGGTTAAATTCGGCGGCTATGTGCGTATTGAGAACCAGGGCGGAGTAAATCATTTCGTACAGGACGGATATCAGTCTGTCCGCGCGGTGCCCTATGACCTGCCGGTCATCGGATACGGCAACAATGTGGTGAATACCCTGCGTATCTGGGACGCAGAACCCATCAACACCTTTAATCTGGATTCCTTTGACAGGGGAGACTACCAGAAGGCAGTGGAGCAGGAGAACCTGGCCAAAACCATTGTGGAGGTCCTTTACCCCAACGACAACCACTACGCAGGCAAGGAACTGCGCCTGAAGCAGCAGTATTTCTTTATTTCCGCCAGCGTACAGAGGGCGGTTAAAAAGTATAAAGAGAAGCACGATGACATCAGAAAATTCTATGAAAAAGTAGTGTTCCAGCTGAACGACACCCATCCCACGGTTGCCATCCCTGAATTGATGCGGATTCTTCTGGACGAGGAGGGACTTACATGGGATGAAGCCTGGGAGGTAACCACCAGGACCTGCGCTTATACAAACCACACCATCATGTCAGAGGCGCTGGAGAAGTGGCCCATTGAGCTGTTCTCACGGCTTCTGCCCAGAATTTACCAGATTGTGGAGGAAATCAACCGCAGGTTCCAGAACCAGATTCAGACCATGTATCCGGGCAACCAGGAGAAGCTGCGCAAAATGTCCATTATCTACGACGGCCAGGTGAAGATGGCATACATGGCGATTGCGGCCAGCTTTTCCGTCAACGGCGTTGCCAGGCTTCACACGGAAATCCTTAAGAACCAGGAGTTAAAAGACTTCTACGAGATGATGCCGGAGAAGTTCAACAACAAGACAAACGGAATAACCCAGAGACGGTTCCTGCTTCACGGCAATCCGCTGCTGGCAGACTGGGTCACCTCCAAAATTGGCGATGAGTGGATTACCGACCTTCCCCACATCAAGAAGCTGGAACTCTTTGCAGGGGATGAGAAGTGCCAGTTTGAGTTTATGAACATCAAGTACCAGAACAAGCTGCGCCTTGCCAGATATATAAAGGAGAATAACGGCATTGACGTGGACCCGCGATCCATTTTCGACGTGCAGGTCAAGAGGCTTCATGAGTATAAGCGCCAGCTGATGAACATTCTCCATGTGATGTATCTGTACAACCAGCTGAAGGATAATCCTGATATGGATATGATTCCCAGGACCTTTATCTTCGGCGCAAAGGCAGCCGCAGGCTATAAGCGGGCTAAGCTGACCATCAAGCTTATCAATGCTGTGGCGGATGTCATCAACAATGACAAGTCCATTAACGGCAAGATTAAGGTGGTGTTCATCGAGGATTACCGCGTATCCAACGCAGAGCTCATATTTGCGGCGGCTGATGTCAGCGAGCAGATATCCACGGCCAGCAAGGAGGCTTCCGGCACCAGCAACATGAAGTTTATGCTCAACGGGGCCCTTACCCTGGGAACCATGGACGGAGCAAATGTGGAAATCGTGGAGGAAGTGGGAGCGGATAATGCATTTATCTTCGGCATGTCCTCCGACGAGGTTATTAACTACGAGAACAACGGCGGCTATTACCCCATGGATATCTTTAACAATGACCAGGAAATCCGCCGTGTGCTCATGCAGCTGATTAACGGCTACTATGCACCGGATAACCCAGAGCTGTTCAGGGACATCTATAACTCTCTCTTAAATACCAAGAGCAGCGACAGGGCTGATACCTACTTTATCCTCAAGGACTTCCGTTCCTATGCCGAGGCGCACCAGAGGGTGGATAAGGCTTACAGGGACCAGGCGTGGTGGGCTAAGGCAGCCATCCTTAACACGGCCAACTGCGGAAAGTTCACATCTGACCGTACCATTGAGGAGTATGTGAAGGATATCTGGCATCTGAAGAAAGTGACCGTAGAAATGTAAATGCTTGCTCCGGCAATCCTGATTATTGGGGTGCCGGAGCTTTTTTGGATGACGCATGAGGAAGGGAAACAGAAATGAAAATACGCGACATACTGGCAGAAGGAAAGCCCACCCTCTCCTTTGAGGTGTTCCCCCCAAAGACAGAGGATGCATATGATTCCGTGGAGAAGGCAGCCGCGGAGATTGCAAAATTAAAGCCCTCGTTTATGAGTGTTACATACGGGGCAGGAGGGGGAACCAGCGATTATACGGTTGGAATCGCCTCCGCCATCAAGGAAGAATACGGGGTGACGCCTCTGGCCCATCTCACCTGTGTTTCATCCACCAGGGAAAAGGTGCACCATGTGCTGGGGGAGTTAAAGGAGCGCGGCATTGAAAATGTACTGGCCCTGCGCGGGGATATCCCCCAGGACGGCAGTACGCCAAGGGAATACCACTATGCCTCAGAGCTGATATGGGAAATCAAAAAGGCAGGTGATTTCTGCATCGGGGCCGCATGTTACCCGGAGGGCCATGTGGAATCAGCCAACAAGTCTGTGGACATAGATTACCTGAAGCAGAAGGTGGAGGCCGGATGCGATTTTGTCACAACCCAGATGTTTTTTGACAACAGCATTCTTTACAGCTATCTGTACCGCATCCGTGAAAAGGGAATCCAGGTGCCTGTGATTGCCGGCATCATGCCTGTGACCAACGCAAAGCAGATACGGAGGATTACCCAGATGTCGGGGACCTACCTGCCATCCAGGTTCATGTCCATTGTGGACCGGTTCGGGGACAATCCCGCGGCCATGAAGCAGGCCGGAATAGCCTATGCCACGGACCAGATCATTGACCTGATAGCCAACGGAGTCAACGGTATCCATGTGTATTCCATGAATAAGCCGGATGTGGCCATGAAGATAAAGGAAAACCTGTCGGAGATTTTATAGGGATGGATACAGCACTGGGAAAAAACTCGGGAGAAAAAATCTCATAACTATATCCCGGGAGAATAAAACTCAGAAAAACGAATGCCAGAAGAACGAACATCGGGAGAAAAGACATATGGACATACAGGACGTAGACAGGAGGGAGGTCCTCCGCTATCTGGGGTACAGGGGACAGGAGGCTGACGGGGCAGTGGCGGCCATGGTGGAGCAGTCCATGGCGGAATTATGGGAAGCTGCCACACCCAGACATCTGTACCGGGAATATCCTTTGTCACTGGGGGAGGATTACAGAATTGACGGAGGCTGTTTTGAGGCCAGGAGCAGGAACTTGTGGGGGAATCTGAAGGACTGCGATCAGATTATTGTGTTTGCGGCCACCCTTGGCTGCGGGGCAGACCATCTGATTCAGAAGTACAGCCGTCTCCAGATGAGCAGGGCCGTGGTCATGCAGGCCGCGGCAGCGGCCATGATTGAGGAGTACTGCGACCAGGTATGTACCGTGATAAAGTCGGAATATGAGGCAAAAGGCCGTTATCTGCGCCCCAGGTTCAGCCCCGGTTACGGAGACTTTCCGCTGGAATGCCAGGGTATGCTGTTAGAGGCCCTGGAGGCCGGAAAACGCATCGGCATCAAGCTGACGGACAGTCTTCTCATGATGCCCTCCAAATCTGTTTCAGCGGTCATGGGAGCCAGCAGGAAACCTTACCGCTGCGATGTAAAAGGCTGTGAAGCTTGTGCCAAGACGGACTGCCCCTACCGGAGGTGACAGGGGAAAGACCTTTAAGGCGGCGGCATAAAAATAAAATAAAAAGGGGAATTATATTATGATTCGTTTTAATTGTGATTACAGCGAAGGCGCCCATGAGCGCATACTTAAGAAACTGGCAGAGACTAATCTGGAGCAGACGCCCGGATACGGGGAGGACCATTACTGCGCAGAGGCCGCAGGCATCATCCGCAGGCTATGCGGACGGGAGGATGCAGCGGTCCATTTTCTGGTGGGAGGCACCCAGGCCAATCTGACGGTCATAGCATCTGCCCTGCGTTCCCATCAGGGGGCGGTGGGGGCTGTGACGGCCCACATCAATGTACATGAGACAGGCTCCATCGAAGCCACCGGACACAAGGTGCTGGCCCTGCCCTCTGAGGACGGCAAGATTACGGCAGAGCAGGTGGAGGAACTGTACCAGGCCCATATCCGGGACGAGAGCTTTGAGCACACGGTGCAGCCGAAGATGGTATATATCTCCAACCCCACGGAGCTGGGCACTATTTACACCAGGGCTGAGATGGAGAACCTGTATGGGGTGTGCAGGAAGTACGGCCTGTACCTGTTTGTGGACGGCGCCCGTCTGGCATACGGCCTGGCGGCGGAGGGGAATGACCTGGACCTTAAGTCCCTGGCAGCTTCCTGCGACGTATTCTACATCGGAGGAACCAAGGTGGGGGCTCTTTTTGGAGAGGCCGTGGTTATATTGAACGATGAGCTGAAGGCGGATTTCCGCTACCATATCAAGCAGAGGGGCGGTATGCTGGCCAAGGGCCGTCTTCTGGGCATACAGTTTGGAGAGCTTTTACGGGACGGCCTGTATTTTGAGCTGGGAGCCCATGCGGACAGGCTGGCAGACAAGATACGCTGCGCCTGTGTCAAAAAGGGATATCCCTTCCTGGTGGAAAACACCACAAACCAGGTATTTCCCATCATGCCGGATGCCCTTCTGGAGTCGTGGAAGGATAAGTACAGTTACACCAACCAGGGAAGGGTGGATGAAAGCCATACGGCTATCCGCCTCTGCACCAGCTGGATTACCAGCGGGGAGCAGGTGGACATCCTGGTAAACGACATTTTGAACAGTTAAGAGGACTTGCGGAGAATGACGATGACAATATTAGAAGAGATGAAGGTACGCCGCCTGTTCTGCGACGGCGGAATGGGAAGCCTGCTCCAGGCCCAGGGCCTGAAACCGGGAGAGCTTCCGGAAACGTGGAACCTGACCCGCCGGGATGTGCTTATATCCATACACCGGTCCTATCTGGAGGCCGGCGCAGACATCATGACCACCAATACATTTGGCGCCAACGGGCTTAAATTTAAGGATGATCTGGAGCCCATCGTGACAGCCGCAGTGGAGAATGCCAGAACCGCGGTCAGGGAGGCAGGACATGGATACGTGGCCCTGGACCTGGGACCTACGGGACGCCTGTTAAAACCTCTGGGGGACCTGGAGTTTGAGGATGCGGTGAAGCTTTATAAAGAGGTGGTATCCATTGGCGCCAGGGCGGGAGCAGACCTGGTGCTCATAGAGACCATGAGCGACAGTTATGAGCTGAAGGCCGCGGTGCTGGCTGCCAGGGAGGCGGGATTCAGGCCGGATACAGGGGAACGCCTGCCTGTGTTCGCAACCGTTATATTTGATGAAAAGGGAAAGCTTCTGACCGGCGGAAACGTGGAGTCCACCGTGGCCCTGTTAGAGGGACTGAGGGTGGATGCCCTGGGCATCAACTGCGGTCTGGGGCCTGTGCAGATGAAGGGTATCCTGGAGGAAATTCTGAGGGTGTCCTCCCTTCCCGTGCTGGTAAACCCCAATGCAGGCCTTCCCAGAAGCGAGAATGGAAAGACGGTGTACGACATAGACGCTGAGGGCTTTGCCCTTGTCATGGAGGAAATAGCGGCCATGGGCGCTGTGGTGGTGGGAGGGTGCTGCGGAACCACCCCGGAGCATATACGCCTGATGACACAGCGGTGTAAGGACATGCCTGTGGTGTGGCCCGAGAAAAAACACCGCACTGTGGTGTCCTCCTATGCAAAGGCAGTGGCCGTGGGCCGTAAGACAATCATTATCGGGGAGCGCATAAACCCCACCGGCAAGTCCAAATTCAAGCAGGCCCTGCGGGACCACAACCTGGAATATATCCTGAAGGAGGGGGTCAGCCAGCAGGACAACGGGGCGGATGTGCTGGATGTGAACGTGGGACTTCCTGAAATCCATGAGCCGTCCATGATGGAGGAGGCTGTGAGAGAGCTTCAGGCCATCATCGACCTGCCTCTTCAAATCGACACATCGGACATGGAAGCCATGGAGCGCGCCATGCGTATATACAACGGAAAACCGCTGATTAACTCTGTCAACGGCAAGGAAGAGTCCATGAGCCGCGTATTTCCGCTGATGGCAAAATACGGCGGAGTGGCGGTGGGCCTCTGCCTGGATGAGTCCGGCATTCCCGATACGGCAGAGGGACGTCTGGCCGTGGGCAGGAAAATCATAGAACGGGCAGCGGAGTACGGAATCGGACCGGAGGACATTATTCTGGACGGACTCTGCATGACGGTCAGTTCCGACAGCAAAGGGGCCCTTACCACCCTGGAGACCCTGCGGCGCATCCGGGACGAGCTGGGAGTGGGAACCGTGCTGGGGGTATCCAACATATCCTTCGGACTGCCCCAGAGGGAAATCATCAATGCCGCATTCTTTACCATGGCCATGGAATGCGGGCTGGGAGCTGCCATCATAAACCCTAACTCCGAGGCCATGATGCGGGCTTACTACAGCTTTAACGCGCTTATGGACCGGGATCCCCAGTGCGGCCAGTATATCAGCGTGTACAGCGGACAGAGCGCGGGCCTGGGCCAGACCATCGGAAGGAGCGGCAGCCGGGACGGTACAGGGGCAGACAACATTTCCGGTTCAGGAGAGACTAAAGGAAGCCAGGTCCCGGCCCTGGCGGCAGCCATTGAGAGGGGGCTTAAGGAAGCCGCCCACAACGCGGTGACTGCACTGTTAAAGGAGAGGGAGCCGCTTGATATTATCAACCGTGAGATGATACCGGCCCTGGACCGAGTGGGGAAGGGGTTTGAGAAGGGAACTGTGTTCCTGCCTCAGCTTCTTATGAGCGCGGAGGCTGCCAAGGCTGCGTTTGAGGTCATCAAGGCAGCCATGGACAGCAGCGGGCAGGCACAGGAAAAGAAAGGCACCATCATCCTGGCAACGGTGAAAGGCGACATCCATGATATCGGCAAGAACATCGTGAAGGTCCTGCTGGAAAATTACAGTTATGAGGTCATCGACCTGGGAAGGGACGTGCCGCCGGAGGTCATTGTAAAGGAGGCCGTGGAGCGTCAGGTTGCCCTGGTGGGTCTGAGCGCCCTCATGACCACCACCGTGCCCAGCATGGAAGAAACCATCCGCCAGCTAAGGGCTGCTTCCGCCGCCGTAAAGGTGATGGTGGGCGGCGCTGTGCTGACGGAGGATTATGCCAGGACCATAGGCGCTGACGCTTATTGCAGGGATGCCATGGCATCTGTAAATTATGCGGAGCAGATCTTCGGCGCTTAGAGCGCCGGAAAGCTCCTGTGTTTTCATAGACTGATACGGGAATCCCCATCCACCTGAGGAACCATCTGCCCCAGCTGCTTCAGCTGTCGGGTAATGTGGTATACAGTGAACAGGTTGAGGGGATTTTTGTGTTCGTCAATAATCAGTTTGCCTCTGAGCATGAACCACAGCCATGCGCCGTCCTTCCTGCGAATACGTATGATGCAGCTGCGCACTGTGTCGTCTGTGGAAAATACGGTCATGGTCTCCTGGAATGTATGGGTGTCATCCGGGTGCAGCTGTTTAAGGAACGATAAGGAGTCTGCGGACAAAAGCTTGTACTCGGACAGGCTGCAGTAGCCAAGGGCGTGAAGCAGCCTGGAATTCATATATATGACTTCCGGGAAATCTGCCTGGTAGCTGGTCAGGAGGATGCCGCCGTTTACCACCTGGTTCAGAAGTCCCAGCTCATTATTGCCGTACAGTTCAAAATAGTGCTGGTCCGTCACATCCTCAATGAGGCAGCCGCAGTAGCCTTCGTGGAATTGAAAGCACTCTATTTTAAAGTACTTGCTGCGTTCCGGGCTGAAATCGTAAAACATCTGGCGTCCGCCGTGCATGGCTGTTTCATAGTAGGCGGGAAGACGCCGTGTATCGGCGTCCGGATAATGGCTCAGGAAGCTTTTGCGGTAGAGGATGTTTCTGGAACGGCATTCCAGGCGGGCGCAGGCTTCATTTACATATACATAAGAAAAATCGTAGGCCTGTCCGTCCTTTGCCTGAATTTGTATGATGGCAAAGGGGAAGGGGATGCTGTCATATATGAGCTTTGCGTGCTCCAGTTTGTCCTCCAGGGATAAGTCGGAGCTGGGAGCCGGATTCAGTTCCCGGAAGGAAATCATATTCTTTCCGTGGCTTTTGGCATAGTAAAGTTCATCATCCGCTGCCCGTACCAGCTTGTGGTAATCATCCATGGAGGTAAGGAGCGTGCTCACCACCCCCACGCTGATTGTCACAAAGGGGGAGGCGCTCCGGTTGGCTGCGGGAATCTTTAAATCGGCCACAGATTTTCTCAAACGGTCACCCACCTTGATGGCGTCAGAGGGGTGGACGTCACAGAGCAGTATCTGAAACTCCTCCCCTCCAAACCGGCAGATCAGGTCATTTTCCCGGTGTATGCTGCCGGACAGGGCAGCGGCCACCTTCCTCAGGCATTCGTCGCCCTGCACATGGCCGTAGGTGTCATTGTACTGTTTGAAATAGTCAATATCGATCATGATGACAGCTACCGGCACATGTAACCGTATGCTGTAGGGAATCAGCTCCTCCAGCCGGAGAGAATAGCCGTTGCGGTTGAAAAGCTGCGTCAGAGGGTCCTTGTCGGCCCGCTCCTGGAGACAGACCTGTTCATCCCTGGCCTTTCTTACCATTTGCAGGTTGCTCACAATGATGTGGCAGCGCATCTGGGACAGGAACAGGCTGATGAAGCTGTATAGAAACAGGTTGGAATACAGGGCCGGCGGTACATGGTGGGCTCTGAAAGCCGGAATTGCAGCCAGGGCGGTAGCCAGCACCGAGGCCAGTGCTTCGGTAAAGGAATAGATGGGCCCGGCGGCAATGTAAATGTAAAACATAAGGACACTCTCTGCTGTCAGGCGGCTCTGCAGGCAGATGTGGTTCACTGTAATACAGTACAGTGCAAATATGGCAGTGAAAAAGTATGTATGGTGTTTCAGCCTCCGCCTTGTGGAACAGGTCCGCTGCTGTTTTAATAAGTATTTGCAGTATACAATATTAAGGGCAATGAACAGAAGGAACAGCAGCATGGTAAAGCTGAGCATGGAAACAGCCCTGCCTGTAAAGTCTGTGGCCAGATATACGATTAGGCTGAAGGCTTCCATAATGATTAAAAGGATGGAATAATTCAAGGTCTGGCTGATGTTCATGGTCTGCACCGTATCGTATATTTCGTCTGCACACCCGCATCCTTCGCCGTGGTCCTGTATGGAAAGGATGCAGGAAAAATTTTTCTTTACATATTCTAACATAGTATAATATACAACCCCTGTCTTAATCGTGATTGCCATGCCTGTTCCTGACATGCCTGTCCGCTGTACGGCAGGCAGCAGTTTTAAGTAAAACCGGCGCTGGTATCATGCGTATTTTTTGTTTGCGTCAATTACATAATACTGATAATATATGATGGATATTGGGGAAATATTACCAAAGAACATGAAAAATCCGCAAAAAAAGACAAAAGTCGTTGTTTTTCCAATAACTCCCAGACACAGGGCTCCTAATATGTGATAATATAGTTTTGTAACAGAAATGAAACAGATTTGTAATATCTGTAAGAAAGAAAGCGAGGACATACTATGTTATCAGTTTCATCTATGGCACTTGCAGCAATGCTGGGTTCTGCATGCGGCACTAATATGGCAAATATAAATGACTGCAACGCAGCACTTTACAATACGGGAAATTGTCCCCAGGCAGTACAGTACCAGAAGGGCGGCCAGGACCTGAATTCCATGCTGTCACAGATGGGAGTCGGCATGATGCCGGGAAATTCCCAGTGCGGCGTTAATTAAGCGTATTGGTTAAATACATTAATTAAATACATCGGTTCCATATGCCGTTTCATTATCACATAATCATATTCCTCAAAAATAGATCCCGGAGAAAGGCAGAACTGCCTGTCCTCCGGGATTATTTTCATGTCCGGGGCAATAATAAGCCGTACCCGGACATAAATATATACAGAAAATTAATTCACTTTTCCGGCTGCATGGGGTAGAATATCGTTACTGTTGTTCCGGAAGGGACGCGCGCGCAGTAAGGTCACAGAAGGTGAAAAGGAGTATTTCCAGTGAATCGAGACAATGTGAAAATCATTTTAAAAGGAATGTGGATAGGGGGGACCATGACGGTTCCCGGAGTAAGCGGAGGGTCCATGGCCATGATTATGGGGGTCTATGACAGGCTCATTTCATCCATCAGCTCCTTTTTCAGGGAACCTGCAGGAAGCATGGCCTTTCTGTTCAAATTCGTTCTGGGGGCAGGAACCGGAATGGTGCTGTTTTCGCGCTTTATCAGCTATCTGCTCACAACCAGGGCCGATGTTCCGCTCCGGTTTTTCTTCCTGGGAGCGGTGGCGGGAGGTGTTCCAATGATATACAGGGAGGCAGGCGTGAAAAAGCTGGACCTGGGAGCGGTGGCCTATCCTGTCATAGGCATCCTGGGGGTGGTGCTCCTGGCGCTGATTCCCTCCGGGCTTTTTACACCGGACGGAAGCTTCGGGCCCGCGGCCCTGCTCCTTCAGCTGGCTGGGGGATTCATCATTGCGGTGGGGCTGGTCCTGCCCGGAATCAGCGTGTCTCAGATGCTCTATATGCTGGGAATCTATGAAACCATTATAGGAAACATCAGTTCCTTTCATATCCTTCCCCTGATACCCCTGGGAGCCGGCGTGCTGGGCGGCATTTTCCTGACCACCAAGGTACTGGAGCGGCTGATGTCCCGTCATCCCCAGCCCACCTATCTGATTATCCTGGGATTCATGTTCGGTTCCCTGCCCGAACTTTTTCCCGGCATCCCGACAGGTGCGGATCTGGCGGCGGCCCTTATAGCCGGAGCTGCCGGTTTTGCGGCCCTGTATGTGATGTCCATGAAAGAACAGAGAACCTAAAGGGCCGGAGCGCGTCAGAAAGCAGTTTTCAGACACACTCTACACGGTTCTGCCGTCTCCCCAGAACACCAGGCATACGGTGCCTGGACCGGTGTGGGAACCGATGACAGTGCCTATATCCACGATGAAAACCTTTCCGTTTAATTGAGGGAAGGTTTCTTCCACCAGGCTGGCCACTGCCTCGGCATCTTCGGGGCAGGAGGATTGGGAAAGGAAGCATTTTCCGTTATAGGCAGCGCCCTGTTCAGCATGTTCCCTCATCCGCTCCACCATTTCCCGGATAACACGTTTCTTGCCCCGGTACTTGTCCCGGGGAATCAGTTTGCCCTCCACATTTACATTCATCAGCGGACATATGTTCAGCATGTTGCCAAAGAAGGCAGCTGAGGCAGAGATGCGTCCTCCACGTCTTAAATGGGTCAAATCAGAGGTGAAGAACCAATGGTGGACCCTTTTTTTATTTTCCTCAATCCAGGACACAAGTTCCTCGTATGTTACACCCGCCTGCATCATCTCCCAGGCCGTGTCCACCAGAAGTCCGTAGCCCGCTGAGGCGCAGCAGGAGTCAATGACGGCAATCCGCCGGTCCGGATAGCGCTCCAGCATCTCGTCCCTGGCAATGACCGCCGAATTATAGGTGCCGGATATGCCGGAGGAGAGGGTCATGTGGATGATATCCTTTCCTTCTTTTAATATGGGCTCAAACATAGCCTCGTATTGTTCCGGGTTCACCTGGGATGTGGTGGGCATGGCGCCCTGCCGGATGTTCTCGTAAAAATCCTCAATGGGAATGGATTTTCCCAGGTCATCATCGTATTCCATGCCATTCATCCGGAAATGAAAGCAGGAATAGGGGATGTCTCGCTCCGCCAGATAAGACGCCGGCAGATCGGCTGTGGAACAGCAGGTAATCATATAGGAATTCGTCATGGTTTGCTCCTTTTAACGTGGGAAAATTTAGCTGTCTTGTGCTGAAAAAAGTATAGCATGCCAGGGGTGCGGTGTCAAATGCAGTGGAAAAACAGATGGAACTGTGCTATGATGTAGGTTGTGTCAAGACGGATTTACGTATATCCTTGGAAAGGAATGGTAACTATAATGTATAAATGCTGTATATTCGACCTGGACGGCACCCTTGTGAATTCAATCTATGCCATTCAGAAGTCTGTGAATGATACCCTGAGTTATTGGAACATGCGTGAAATCAGCGTGGAGGAGAGCCGGCTCTATGTGGGGGACGGTTATAAGAAGCTGCTGGAGCGGTCCCTTATTGCCTGCGGGGATAAGGAACTGACCCATTATGAGGAAGCAGTGGAGCGGTATCAGGATATTTTCAGGGAATGCTGTATGTACCGTGTGGAAGCATATGAGGGAATCGGGGAGCTTCTGCAGTTTTTAAAGTCGCAGGGCATTTTCATTGCCGTGCTGTCCAACAAGCCCCATCCCAGGACCCTGGATAATGTGGAGGGCGTCTTTGGAAAGGGATATTTTGACCTGGTATACGGCGAGAGAGAAGATCAGGGAATCAGGAAAAAGCCCTGTCCTGACGGCGTATGGGCCATAGCAGAGGAACTGGGACTTTCAAAGAGCGAAATTCTCTATCTGGGAGACACCAACACGGACATGGAGACCGGGAACAATGCAAAGGTGGATACAGTGGGCGTGACATGGGGATTTAGGACCAGGGAAGAGCTTATGGCCTTCCATCCCGCCCTTATTGCGGACCATCCGTCCCGGGTTGTTCAGTATATAAAGGATGTGAATGGAATTGAATGATAGAAAGCCCTTAAAATACAGGGGAATTATGTGGCTCATGGCCTTGCTTGGTTTCGCGGTCATGGCCATAAGTATATGGGGATGCGCCGCCGGACAGAGGCCGCCTGAATCAGGAAAGGCGCCTGCTGCCGGCCAGGAGGGAAAGGATGACCGCCTCCTTGTGGTGACCACCATCTTTCCCTACTATGATTTTGTGCGCCAGATTGCAGGGGACCGGGTGAAGCTTAAGCTGGTGGTGCCCGCTGGTATGGACAGCCATTCCTTTGAACCTACGCCTGCTGATATGATTGCCATGCAGGAGGCCGATGTGCTGATCTGCAACGGCGGCGAGATGGAGCAGTGGGTGGAGAAAGTGCTGGGCTCCCTGGACACCAGCCACATGAAGGTTCTGACCATGATGGACTATGTGGACGTGGTGGAGGAAGAGCATGTGGAAGGCATGGAGGAGGAAGAACACCGCCATGAGGACGGATTTGAGATGCACATTGAATACGATGAGCATATATGGACCTCCCCTGTCAATGCCCAGGCCATTGTAAAGATTATAAGCCGGACCTTGTCAGAGGCAGCCCCCCGGGAGGAAAGCCGTTTTGAGAATAATACCCAGGCATACCTGAAGGAGCTTAAGGACCTGGACAGCCGGTTCAGACAGGTGGTAAACCAGGGGCGTCTTCACATGATTGTGGTGGCGGACAAGTTTCCTTTCCGCTATTTCGCGGATGAGTACGGCCTTTCCTACCGCGCTGCCTTTTCCGGGTGCAGCGGGGACACGGAGCCCAGTGCCAGGACCATTGCCTATCTGATTGACAAGGTAAAGGAGGACCGGATTCCGGCGGTCTATTACCTGGAGCTTTCCAGCCACAGGACAGCGGAAATTATCCAGGAGGAAACAGGAGCAGTGCCCCTTCTTCTCCATTCCTGCCACAACGTGACCAGGAAGCAGTTCGACGAGGGAGTCACCTATCTCCAGCTTATGAGACAGAATGTGGAGAACCTGAGATATGGGCTGGAATAACCTGAGCCGTGATAAACGGAGTCGGAATAACCAATGTAAAAGAGGTAAAATATGTCACCATTAATTCAATGCCAGCATGTGGATTTCGGATATGATAACCAGGATGCTGTGATCGATGTAAATATGGAAGTGGACCCGGGGGATTATCTGTGCATCGTGGGTGAGAACGGATCCGGCAAGAGTACTCTGATGAAGGGGCTTTTGGGCTTAATCAGGCCTACGGGCGGAACACTTGTAACGGCAGAGGAGCTAAAGAGGACCGGCATCGGCTACCTGCCGCAGCAGACGGCCGCCCAGAAGGATTTTCCCGCCACTGTCTCAGAGGTGGTTTTAAGCGGATGCTTAAACCGAAGGGGAATGCTTCCCTTTTATTCCAGGAAAGAAAGAGAGATTGCGGACAGGAACATGGAGAAGCTGGGCATTGGGCCCCTCAGGAAGCAGTGCTACAGAGAACTGTCCGGCGGACAGCAGCAGCGGGTGCTCATAGCCAGGGCCCTGTGCGCCACCAGTTCCCTGCTGATACTGGACGAGCCCATCACAGGGTTAGATCCCACGGCTATCCAGGAGTTTTACGCCATGATCCGGAGACTGAACCGGGAGGACAAGGTGGCCATCCTCATGGTGTCCCATGACCTGAGAAACGCAGTGGAGGAGGCCAATAAGATCCTCCACCTGCAAAAGCGTGTCCTGTTCTACGGGCCTGCCCATGACTATATGAACAGCCAGGCAGCCGGTCATTTCTTCCATGAGAAGGAACAGGGCAGATGCAAGCCCACAGCCGGATGCCACACGGTGAAGCTGCACATGCATAAGGAGGAGAAATCATGAATCTGATACGAGAAATGCTTTCCTATCCGTTTCTGGTAAGGGCTCTTGCGGGCGGCATGATGGTATCCCTGTGCGCGTCCCTGCTGGGGGTGAGCCTGGTGCTCAGACGGTACAGCATGATTGGGGACGGCTTGTCTCATGTGTCCTTCGGGGCCCTCTCCATTGCCCTGGCCATGGGCTGGTCCCCTCTTAAGATATCCATTCCGGTGGTGGTTCTGGCCGCTTTTTTCCTGCTTCGGATTACGGAGAACAGCCGGATTAAAAGCGATGCGGCCATTGCCCTCATATCAGCCAGCGCCCTGGCGTTAGGCATCATCGTCACCTCCCTGACCACAGGTATGACCACGGATGTGAGCAGTTATATGTTCGGAAGCATCCTGGCCATGAGCAGGGAGGATGTTTGGCTCAGCGTGGTGCTGTCCCTGGTGGTGCTGGGGCTGTTTGTAATATGCTACAACCGCATATTTGCAGTGACCTTTGACGAGAATTTTGCCAAGGCAACAGGGGTCAATGTGGGCCGCTACAATATCATTATAGCTGTTCTCACCGCAGTGACCATTGTGCTGGGAATGAGGATGATGGGGGCCATGCTCATATCCAGCCTTGTGATATTTCCCTGTCTTTCCTCCATGCGGGTATTCAAAAGCTTTGGGGGCGTTATGGTGTCCTCGGGCATCCTGTCCCTGGCCTGCTTTTTCGCGGGCATGGTGGCATCCTACCAGTTTTCCATACCGGCCGGGGCCAGCGTGGTGGTGGTGAACCTGTGCGCCTTCCTTTTGTTCATGGCGTGGCAGTCCCTGGGCCGCCTGAGAGGCTGATGCCTCCGGCCTGCTCTTTTATCCGCCGGCTATTTCCTGTTTTGCAGTAGACAGTCCGGGGCTAAAGTGCTAAAATGCTCTTTATGCGGAGGGATCCGCCGTAAAAATAACTTGTGGGATTTAAAATGAGGGGAACATGAATGAGAAGCTGTTTGGAAAAAAACCAAAACATTACCGATTAAAAAAACATATATCACAGACCCAGTTCATTGCCTATGGGTTTTTCCTGATTATCATGACAGGAAGCCTGCTTCTGATGCTTCCCATAGCCAGCAGGGACGGGCAGAGCGAGCCCTTTCTCAACTGCCTGTTTACGGCAACCAGCGCTTCCTGCGTGACTGGGCTGGTGGTGGCGGACACCTGGACCCAGTGGAGCCTGTTCGGCCAGATGGTGCTGCTGGTGCTGATTCAGCTGGGCGGTCTGGGATTTATCAGTATCGGCATTTTCCTGTCCATTGTGCTGAGAAGGAAAATCGGACTCAAGGAGCGGGGGCTTATGCAGGAAAGCGTCAACACCCTGCAGATTGGCGGCATGGTGAAGCTGGCCAAGAAAATTATCATCGGCACAGCTGTTTTTGAGGGAGCAGGCGCTGTTATACTGGCCTGCCGGTTTATTCCGGAGTACGGTCTGGTCCACGGTACCTGGTATGGAATATTTCATTCTGTTTCTGCCTTTTGTAATGCCGGCTTTGACCTGATGGGACACACCAGCCAGTATAGTTCCCTTTGTAATTACGAGGGGGACTGGGTGGTCATAGGAACTATATCCTTCCTGATTATTACGGGAGGTATCGGATTCATTGTCTGGGATGATTTGTCCAGGAAAAAGCTGGATTTCCGCCACTACATGCTTCACACCAAAATCGTGCTGGTTACAACGGCAGTTCTCCTGGTCACCAGCACCATACTCTTTTATCTGATGGAGCGCAATAATATTTTAGTGGGAATGAACGGTTCTGAGTCCTTTCTGGCCTGTTTCTTCAGCGCGGTCACACCCAGGACAGCCGGATTTAACAATGTAGACACGGCAGCCCTGACAGACGGGAGCAAGTTTTTGTCAGCCATCCTCATGTTCATCGGAGGAAGCCCGGGCTCCACGGCCGGCGGTATCAAGACCAGCACCCTGGCAGTGCTTCTGCTTTACGTCCATTCCAATATCCGCCAGACATACGGGGTGGAGATATTTGGGAGAAGGCTGGAGGACGAGTCCATCAGGCAGTCGGCCTGCATCCTGACCATCAACCTGGGTCTGATGCTGGCAGCCACCATAGCCATTATGGTGTCCCAGAACCTGCCTATGTCGGATGTGTTCTTTGAGACATGTTCCGCTATAGGCACCTCAGGAATGAGCACAGGAGTTACCAGAAGCCTTAATTCATTTTCCCGGATTGTTATTATACTGCTTATGTACTGCGGACGAATCGGAAGCTTGTCCTTTGCCCTGGCATTCACCAGGTCCAACCGCAAGCCCCATGTGCAGCTGCCGGCAGAGCGGATTACCATAGGATAGAGAGGGGTATTAGAGATGAAATCAATTCTTGTTATCGGAATCGGAAGGTTTGGCCAGCATCTGTGTGAAAACCTGGCCAAGCATGACAATCAAATCATGGCAGTGGACATATCAGAGGAGAAGCTGGAGCCCGTCCTTCCTTATGTGGTCAGCGCCAAGATTGGAGACTGTACCAATGAGGCCGTGCTTAAGAGCCTGGGAATCGGCAACTTCGATATCTGTTTTATCTGTATCGGAAATAATTTCCAGAACAGTCTGGAGGTTACCAGTCTGATTAAGGAGATAGGGGCAAAGTACGTTGTCAGCAAGGCGAACCGCAATATTCATGCCAGGCTGCTGCTAAAGAACGGGGCGGACGAGGTGGTTTATCCGGACCGGGACGTGGCCGAGAAGGTAGCGGTGCGTTACAGCGCCAACAATGTGTTTGACTATACGGAGCTGGCAGACGGCATTTCCATCTATGAAATCAAGCCCCTTCCCCAGTGGGTGGGAAAGAGCATAAAGGATTCCGATATCCGGCGGCTGTACGGCATATCGGTTATCGCGGTGAAAAACCCGGACGGACACATGAGGTTTATGCCCGGTGCCGACCATATCATAGCAGGGGATAACCACCTGATGGTGATTGGAAAACAGGAGGATGCGGAGAAGATTGTAAAGCATCTGACGAAAAATGTATAAGAAGGATGATGAGTCCAACGGATAATAGGGCCGGAGGAACGGCTGCCTGTGCTGACAGGCTGCTGTTTCTCCGGCTGTTTTCGTTCTGTGGTGTCTGTAACTGCTGAAGAGGGCCAGAGGTGGGGAGAGGGAGAGTTTAACTGTTAAATGTAAGACGAATTTTCGATAAGGTATCGGAAACATTATTGCCGGTATAAGGTTTTTTTAGTATAATTATGCTATGTGAATCCTGAAAATCACGCTTTAATTGGAAGTTATACATAATAAAAAGGAGGCGCACGCTGTGAAAGAACTGTCAATAGGACAGATGGCCCGGCTTAACGGGCTGTCAGAGCAGACGCTGAGACTGTATGACAAGGCAGGCCTGTTTTCGCCCATGTACCGGGATGCGGAAAATGGCTACCGTTACTATGATATCCGCCAGAGCGCCCAGCTGGATATGATTCAGCATATGAAGGCCCTGGGCATGTCCTTAAAGGATATCAGGGAGCAGCTGACCCATTTTGAGCTTGATATGTTTAAGACAATCCTGCACCGGAACCTGGAGGAGCTGGAGTTTAGATCCAGGGAGCTGATGTACCAGAGAAGGGCCATAGAGCGGACCCTTGAAAGCTATGAATGGTATGAGAACGCACCTCCGGACGGAACCATTGTGCTGGAATACATACCCCGCAGACTGACGTACATGACGGATTCAGGGGTGAATTTCTATGATTACGACATTGATGTGTATGAAAAGATACTGAGGGATTTAAAGGTAAACCTGATTGCCAACCAGCTCTCCCCCATCTATTTTTACAATGCAGGCACCGTGATGCGCAGGGAACACCTGATGGAGGGGACGTACTATTCCACGGAGATATTTGTGCTGGTGGACCGGGGCTTTGTCAATGACAGCCTGATTACGGAGATACCGGCCAGCACATACCTGTGCATTTACTGCAATGGATTTGAAAAGGAAAAGGAATATATGGGCCGTCTGGTGGAGGAAATCAGAAAAAAGGAGTATCAGGTGACAGGCGACTATATCTGCGAGGTGGTGGCGGAGGTTCCCATGGATATGCAGGAGAGAGGCATGTTCCTGCGCCTTCAGGTGCCGGTATCTTTCAGGAAAAATAACCCTTGACCTGATACCGTGTATAAGCTTTATACTATTAACAGAAGCTAATAACACGTAACTTATTTTCAGGAAAGGGGTTTAAGAATCATGATGAATTGCGAGAAAATCCGTGTGGTACAGTATGGCTGCGGCAAGATGGCCAAGTATATCCTGCGCTATCTTTATGAAAAGGGAGCTGAGATTGTAGGCGCAATTGATGTGAATCCGGCCGTGGTTGGAATGGATGTAGGTGATTTTGCAGGGCTGGGCACAAAGCTGGGCGTGGTGATAAGGGATGACGCAGACGCGGTCCTGGACGAGTGCGACGCCGACATTGCCGTGGTTACCCTGTTCAGCTTCATGACGGACGTATATCCCCATTTTGAGAAGTGCGTGTCCAGAGGAATCAATGTGGTGACCACCTGCGAGGAGGCCATCTATCCTTGGACCACGTCCTCTGCCGTTACCAACAAGCTGGATAAGCTGGCCAAGGAAACCGGCTGCACCATAGTGGGGGCCGGTATGCAGGATATTTTCTGGATTAACATGATTGGCTGTGTGGCGGGAGGCGTACACCGCATTGACAGGATTGAGGGAGCCACCAGCTATAACGTTGAAGATTACGGGCTGGCCCTGGCAAAGGCTCACGGCGTGGGGCTTACACCGGAGGAATTTGAGGCCCGGATTGCGCATCCGGAGACACTGGAGCCCTGTTATGTATGGAATTCCAATGAAGCGCTGTGCAATAAGATGGGATGGACCATCAAGTCCCAGTCCCAGAAGTGCGTGCCATATTTTTATCCCACGGACCTGTATTCAGAGACCATGGGAATGACCATACCAAAGGGAAACTGCATCGGCATGAGCGCTGTGGTCACCACCGAGACCTTCCAGGGCCCGGTTATCGAGACCCAGTGTATCGGCAAGGTATACGGACCGGATGACGGCGATTTGTGCGACTGGAAAATCATAGGGGAACCGGACACCACCTTCTTTGTACAGAAGCCGGCCACTGTGGAGCACACCTGCGCCACCATTGTAAACCGGATCCCCACCATTTTAAATGCTCCGGCAGGTTACATTACGGTGGAGAAGCTGGAGGATGTGGAGTATCTTTCCTATCCGATGCATATGTATTTGGATATGTAATCAGATATATATTTGGATATGTAAGAAGAAACGTAAGAGGAAACTGGCCCGCAGTACCGGGACAACAGCCAGGCAGGCGAGAAGGTCTGCCTGGCTGTTTGCTGCATTTTTTTCCAAAAACTCTTACCTAACCCTTTGGGACAGTTAAAATATGGGTAAAATGAAAGTATGATGCGGTGAAATAGAAACAGAGCGGCAATAGAATAGCAATAGAATAGGGCCATATGTCTTGACTTTATCCAGTGAATGTGCAACAATATTCAATTGACAGGCTTTACAACCAGAGCTTTGTCAGAACCGGGCGGCGGATGGTTTCACTTGCTTTCAGGACTGGCAGGGCTTCGGATATTGAGAAAGAGGGAAAGAATAAAATGACAAAGATTGATATTATCTCCGGATTCCTGGGAGCGGGCAAGACTACGTTCATTAAGAAGCTCCTGGAGGAGGCTATTGCCGGAGAACAGGTTGTCCTGATTGAGAATGAGTTTGGCGAGATTGGAATTGACGGCGGTTTCCTGAAGGATTCAGGCATTGAAATCCGGGAGATGAATTCAGGCTGTATCTGCTGCTCTCTGGTAGGTGACTTCGGTACATCCCTGGCTGAGGTGCTGACACAGTACAAACCGGAGCGTATCATCATCGAACCATCCGGTGTGGGCAAGCTGTCGGATGTGATGAAGGCGGTCATTGACGTATCGGCCGACATGGATGTGGAGCTAAACAGCGCGGTAACCATTGTGGATGCGGCAAAATGCAAAATGTACATGAAGAATTTCGGAGAGTTCTTCAATAACCAGATAGAGAATGCGGGAACCATTGTACTGAGCCGTACGGACATTACGGATGCCTCTAAAATACAGAAGGATGTGGACATGATTCGCGAGAAGAATGCCAATGCTGTCATCATCACCACTCCTTTGGACCAGCTTGGGGGAAGCCAGCTTCTGGAGATTATTGAGAAGAAGGATACCATGCTGGATGATCTGCTGGCAGAGGTGCGGGAGAGCCGCCATCATGACGGTCATGGCGAGGAGTGCTGCGGGCTCCACCACGGCCATGATGAGGAATGCCATGAGCATCATCACCACGATCACGATGAGGAATGCCATGAGCATCACCATGACCATGATGAGGAGTGCCATGAGCATCATCACCACGGCCATGATGAGGAGTGCCATGAGCATCATCACCACGGCCATGATGAGGAATGCCATGAGCACCACCACGATCATGATGAGGAATGCCATGAGCACCACCACGACCATGACGAGGAATGCCATGAGCATCACCACCACCACGGCCATGACGAGGAATGCCATGGGCATCATCACCATGATGACTGCGGTCATGAGCATCACCATCATCATGCAGACGAGGTGTTTACCAGCTGGGGAATGGAAACCATTGTTCCGGTGACCCATGAGCAGCTGGAGGATGTTCTGAAACGTCTCTCCAACACCAGGGAGTTTGGAGATGTGTTAAGGGCCAAGGGAATGCTTCCCACAGAGAATCCTGGTGAGTGGCTGTATTTTGATTTGGTGCCGGAGCAGTATGAAATCCGCCAGGGCAGACCGGATTATACAGGCAAGGTATGTGTGATTGGCGCCAGCCTGAAAGAGGAAGAGCTGAACAGCGTGTTTGGCAGAGGCTGATTGGATAAGGGGAAACAGACATGGCTTATGAGATAGAAGACGATATTATGCCTTTGTTTTTAATCAATGGCTTTCTGGAGGCCGGCAAGACCCAGTTTCTGGATTTTACCATGCAGCAGGATTACTTTAAAACAGAGGGAAAGACCCTTCTCATTGTGTGTGAGGAAGGCGATACGGAGTATGACGAGAAAAAGCTGAAGAAGAATAAGACGGCAGTGGTGTTTGTGGATGACATGGAGAAGCTGACCCCCCAGTATCTCAATGAACTGGAGGTTATCTACCAGCCGGAACGCGTGCTGATGGAGTGGAACGGCATGTGGAACCAGGATGAATTAAAACTGCCGGATGACTGGACCATTTATCAGCAGATTACCATTATTGACGGTTCTACCTTTGAACTCTATGTGCAGAACATGAAGCCACTTCTGGGGGCCATGCTGCGGGAATCGGAGCTGGTTATCGTGAACCGGTGCGACGGGATTGCGGATGACAAGCTGACCGCGTACCGCAGGACCATACGGGCTATGAGCCGGGAAAGCGAGATTGTCCTGGAGGACAAGGAAGGGGAAATCGAACAGGCTGCCCTGGAGGAGGATCTTCCCTATGACCTTGGCGCGGATGTGATTGAAATTAAGCCTGAGGATTACGGCATTTGGTATATTGACTGCATGGACCAGCCGGAGCGCTATAAGGACAAGGTGGTGGAATTCACGGCCATGGTTCTTAAAACTCCTAAATTCCCCGAGGGCCAGTTTGTGCCTGGCCGCATGGCCATGACATGCTGTGAGGCGGATATGACGTTTCTGGGCTTTATGTGCAAATGGCCGGGAGCAGAGGATTACAAGACAAAGCAGTGGGTAAAGGTCCGGGCAAAGATAGGCGTTGAATACCAGAAGGATTATCACGGCGAGGGGCCGGTCCTCTATGCCGAGCATGTGGAACGGGCAAAAGAGATAAAGGACGTTGTGCAGTTTTAGGAAAGATAGCCTGCAGTTTTGGGACAGGCCTTAAGGGCGCTAAAAAGCAGCAGCCAGACGCGGAATTCTGTATAGGAGGGGCGTGCAGGGCTGCTGTTTTGTATTACATCTCATTCTTTATCTTGCAAAATGCGGAAAAGTCCATTACAATATAGAGAAAGGGCTTTCACGAAAAAGCAGGAGCTGGGCAGGGGATGGAAGCACAGAAATGTGAAGGAATAAAAAGGGGTGAAGGGATGAATATTTATGACATTGCGGCCGAGGCAGGGACCTCTATCTCCACGGTTTCGCGGGTGCTCAACAATAAGGGAAATGTGAATCCCAAGATAAGGGACAGGGTGGAGGCCGTTCTTAAAAAGTATGATTATAAGCCAAGCGCCATAGCCAGGGGCATGGTCTCCAAAACCATGAAGAATATTGCCATCCTGACAGTGGATGTGCGGGTGACGCATTATGCCAGGATGATATATGTGATTGAACAGGAGTTCAGCAATCTGGGATATAATGTTTCGGTGTGTAATACAGGCGGGTCCATACAGGAATGCGACCGGTATTTCGAGATACTGTCAGAGAAACAGACAGACGGCATTGTGCTTATCGGCTCTGTATTCAATGAACTGATAAATTATCCTGAGATTACTGCCAAGATAAAGGATACGCCCGTAGTCATTGCCAACGGACAGGTAAAGCTGCCTAATTTTTATTCAGTCCTGGTGGATGACACAAAGGCAATCCGCATGGCTTCGGATTATATGTTTGACCATGGGCGTATGGACTTATTCTATGTTTTTGATATTGCCACGGACAGCGGCAGGGCAAAACGGCAGGGATTTTTAGAAGCCATGAAGCTGAGGGATGTACCTGACGGAAACGACCGGGTGGTGATTGTGGATGAAAGCAGCCTGGAAGGGGGAAGGGATGCCGCCAGAAAGATTCTTGCCGCCGGCCGGCCTGTCAACGGGGTGGTGTGCGGCGAGGACATCACGGCCATCGGACTCATGAAGGAATTTAAGGAAAGGGGATACCGGGTGCCGGAGGACATAGCCATTACCGGCTGTAATAATTCGCCGGATTCCAGAATATGCGAACCTGAGCTGACTACCCTGGACAACAAGCCGGAGCTTTTGGGCGGAATGTGCGCTTCCCTGCTCAGGGACAGGATGGAGGGAAAGGAGTCGGCCACAAGCGTGGCCATCCAGCCCCAGCTGGTGGTGCGCGGTTCTGCGTTATTCTGAAAGATTGGGTAAGACAGCACGCATAGTGCCCGTGCCTGGGTTTATCAGGCGTCCTGCCGGTATACAGCCGTATAACACAGAACAGGGCTTGGTATGAGGAAATACGAAAAAGCGCTTTTTTAGAATTGGAGTTGGTAAAAACAAAGATAATTTGTTCCAGCTCCTTTTTATTTTCCAAAAACAAGAAAACGCTTTTATAAACAAGAAAAAACGGGATTATAATGCACAAAAAATATGAGATAATATGGTGCACATTGTATAAAAATAAGAAGATTGAACACTTTTATATTGACATAAATCTTGATAATGCTATAATGGTGTCATGAGAAAGCGCTTTCTCAAAAGAAGAGAAAGCTAACATAAAAGGAGAGAGCTATGAGAGTAAAGTATGAGGATTTATTAGAGAAGTTCCAGAGGATTTTAGAGAGCAGAGGTTTTTCGGGAAAGCATGCAAAGGACGCAGCCACCGTATTTGCAAACAACAGCCTGGACGGCGTATATTCCCACGGTGTGAACCGCTTCCCCAGGGTGGTGGAATATCTGGATAAGGGAGAGATTGATTCCGGCGCCATTGCAACCTGTGAATCCTCCATGGGAGCCATTGAGCGGTGGAACGGCCACAGGGGATTCGGCCCCCTCAATGCAAAGCTGGCCATGGACCGGGCCGTGGAGCTGGCAAGGGAGTACGGCGTGGGCGTGGTGGCCCTTGGGAATAATAACCACTGGATGCGGGGCGGCAGCTACGGCTGGCAGGCAGCGGACAAGGGATGCATCGGTATCTGCTGGTCCAACACCATGCCCAACATGCCTGCCTGGGGCGGCAGGGACAGAAAAATCGGAAACAATCCATTTATCATGTCCATCCCCAGAAGCAGCGGGAAACACGCTGTCATTGACTGTGCCGTATCCCAGTTTTCCTACGGAAAGATAGAGGAGGCAAAGCTTAAGGGACAGCAGCTTCCGGTTCCCGGTGGCTATGATACAAAGGGCAACCTGACCACGGACCCGGCTGAGATTGAGAAAACATGGAGGGTGCTTCCCATGGGATACTGGAAGGGCAGCGGCATCTCCATTGCCCTGGACCTGATAGCGACGGTTCTGACAAACGGCAATTCCGTCAGCAGGATTGGCACCTTTGGGGACGAGGTGGGACTGAGCCAGATTATGATAGCCATTGACCCCTTAAGATTCAACACGCCGGAGGAAACGGACTCCATCGTGGATGAGATTCTGGCCGACATCAAGTCCTCAGAGCCAATCAGGGAGGGCGGGGAAGTGTATTATCCGGGAGAACTGGAGCTCATCACCAGAGAGACCAATACAAGAGACGGAATTCCGGTCATTGACGAGGTGTGGGAAACGCTTAACAGCCTTGAGCGCTGAAGCACAGAGCTAAAATAGCAATATAGAGGGGAGATTTAACTTATGGAATATATCATAGGAATACTGATTTTGGCATCGTTCTTTGGCCTGGCCGTCTACGCGGCCAGGGGCGGAAACCTGATGATGGGAATGCTGATTATGGCCATTCTCTGGACCATCCTTCCCATGACAGGCAACCTTCTGGCGTCTAATCCTGAATTTATCGCAGCCAATGGAGACAGCATACGGATTACATGGATACAGGCATTTTCCAAGGTGTTCCAGAGCGGCCCGGAGGGCTGGGGCTCAGTGTTGGTAAATGTAGTGTTTGGGGCATGGTTCGGCCGGGTGCTGTTAGAGACAGGCATCGCAGCCACCCTTATCCGCAAGACCACGGAGCTGGGCGGCGACAAGCCCGCCGTCACCTGTATCCTTTTGTGCATTGTTACGGCTGCCATATTTTCCTCCCTGTTCGGGGCCGGCGCAGTGGTAGCTATCGGCGTTATCATCCTTCCCATCTTCATGTCCCTGGGAATTCCCAAGGTGCTGTCCGTTGTATCCTTTATGCTGAGCATCGGAGCGGGAATGTTTTTGAACCCTGTCCTCTTCGGATAGTACACCGCGTTCTTCCTGGACGGGGACGGCAAGGTCCTGTACCCCTATGAGCAGTATGTGAAATGGGGCGGCATTGCACTGGCCGTACAGCTGGTATTTACCATTATCCTGATTCTGTTCTGCATGAGAAAAAAATCGGTCCATTCCTGGGCAGCCAGAAGGCCGGTACGCCAGAAACTGGATTTTGCTCCCACACCGTCCCTGCTGACGCCCTTTATCCCTGTATTCCTTTTAATTGTGTTCAAGGTGGGGCTGTCGGTTAATACCGATTTTTAACCTCTGACAGCCAGTGAGGAGACAATC
>ERZ1036416.52-NODE-52-length-58579-cov-5.661797_pt1 | contig 58579 bp, 61 predicted proteins | sample MGYA00514219_ERZ1036416 | MGnify/ENA primary metagenome ERZ1036416 (study PRJEB33795, sample SAMN09464945) | human gut metagenome | host: Homo sapiens | place: USA: Stanford, California | collected 2016-11 | study: EMG produced TPA metagenomics assembly of the...
TTCGGCACTGCATTGTCGCGCACCACGGCGAGTTTGAGTTCGGCTCCCCGAAGAAACCGGCGCTGATTGAGGCCATGGCCTTAAATCTCGCGGACAATACCGACGCAAAGATGGAGACCTTTATAGAACTCCTGAATGCCGCCGGAGCAAATAACGGCTGGCTTGGATTTAACCGTTTTCTGGACAGCAATCTTAGAAAGACCTCCGAGAGCGGCGTATAAGCGCGGAAGGATGCGCTTTGAAGAGAGAAAGAGAAGACCGCATGCGTAAGAATGATGAGTTTGAACTGGAAATTACGGCGCTCTCCGATGAGGGGCTCGGGATCGGCAAGTCGGACGGCTTTGTCTGGTTTGTGAAGGGCGCCCTCCCCGGAGACACGGCGCGCTGCCTCGCGATGAAGTTAAAAAAGAACTACGGCTTTGCGCGCGTGAAAACGCTTTTAAAACCTTCGCCGGAGCGCGTTGCGCCGCGCTGTGCGATCGAGCAGCGCTGCGGCGGCTGTCAACTGCAGGCGTTCTCCTATGAGGCCGAGCTTCGCTTAAAGGCGAATCAAGTAAGGGAAGACCTGCTTCGCATCGGTGAAGTCCCGGCGGAACGGCTGGATGCCGTCACGGAACCCATCGTCGGAATGCGGGAACCCTCCCGCTATCGGAATAAGGCACAAGTGCCCTTTGCAGCCGGCGAGGACGGAAGACCCGTTGCCGGCTTTTATGCTGCCCGGAGTCACCGCGTGATTCCCTGGCTTGACTGCGATATCGGCGCAAAGGAAAACGCGCGCATTCTGGAAGTGATACTCGCCTTTACGGAGCGCTTCGGGATAGCCCCCTACGACGAAGAGAGCGGCAGGGGGCTTATTCGCCGCGCCCTGATACGGAAGAGCCGTGCGACCAAGGGCTATATGCTCTGTCTCATTGTAAACGGCAAGGAACTGCCGCATTGGGAGGCGCTGCTGAAAGACCTTCAGGCAGCGGATACCGCGGAGGCCCATCTTGAGACCCTGGTGCTCAACACCAACACCCGCCGGGACAATGTGATACTCGGCGATACGGTGCGCACCCTCTACGGCAAGGGCTATATCGAGGACAGCATAGGGGATATTTGCTTCCGCATTTCCCCGCACTCCTTCTATCAGGTGAATCCCGTTCAGACCGAGGCCATGTACGGCGCGGCGCTGGAATTCGCGGCGCTTAGCGGAAACGAGACCGTCTGGGATCTATACTGCGGCATCGGGACTATCTCCCTCTTTTTGGCGCGGCAGGTAAAGAAGGTCTACGGCGTGGAAATTGTGCCGGCCGCCATTCGGGATGCCAGGGAAAATGCCAAGCGAAACGGCATTGCAAATGCGGAATTCTTTACCGGCGCCGCCGAGGAAGTGCTCCCGGCCTGGCAGCGGGAACACCCTGCGCAGCGCATTGATGTGATTACCGTGGACCCGCCGCGTAAGGGCTGCGATGAAACCGCTCTCCGCACCATGGTTGAACTTGCGCCGAAGCGCATTGTCTATGTGAGCTGTAACCCCTCGACCCTTGCGCGGGACATTAAGTACCTCCGCGCCAACGGCTACGAGCTAATGCGTGTGCGCCCGGTCGATAACTTTCCGAGAACCATGCATTGCGAGGCGGTTACCCTTTTAGTTAAGTCAGATATTGACGAAAACGAAAAGATGGTACTACCCATGCGACAGATGTCCAAGAGCTAGGGGCAAGGCAAAGTGGTGACTGGAGACAGCAAACCGGAGAATGCGTAACACTGCTTGTACGAGCAACGAAGTAGCGTAGTAGATGTAACCTCTCTTGTAAAGATTTCCTACAATCAGAGAGTGGCGTGAAATAGTCTACTGAAAGCATAGAACATAGGCAAAAAGCGAAATAGTGAAAATCATTAATTTAAGCAGTGTAGAAATTTTATTTTTTTGTAGAAGACGGAGAAGTTGAGACAGTATGGGTAAAAAAGTAGTGATTATTGGAGCAGGTGTTTCGGGGTTGAGCGCTGGAATATATGCATTGCAGGCTGGATATTCAGTAGAAATATATGAAAAAAACAAAATGCCTGGAGGTGAGTGTACAGGGTGGAACAGGCGAGGATATCATATAGATAATTGTATACATTTTCTTGTTGGATGCAATAAGGATGAACAACTATATAAAATGTGGGAAAATCTTGGGGTTATTTCTGATGGTTTAAAGATCTATCGTGAGCCATATTTATATTGTATGAATATGGATGGAATAACACTAAATTTGTGGAGAGATTTAGAGAAAGCAAGAAAAGAGTTTTTAGAGCTTGCTCCAGAAGATTACAAAGAATTAAATTTGTTTTTTGACTGTGCCAAAACCTTAGAGTGTGTAAAGCCACCATGCGATTATTCGATTGCTCATATGAATCCTTTGCAATTTATAAAACTAGGGATGAGCATGAAAGATGCAAGTAAAGCAATTAAGGAATATGGAAAGCAGTCGATGGAGGAGTTTGTCAATCGCTTTAAAAATCATTACATTAGAGCAATGTTTAAAAATTACTTTAATATCAATTTTAACGCTCTTTCCTTTGTTGCATCATATGCTTTTTTTACAAGCAACACGGCAGCTATACCAGAAGGAGGTTCTGTTGGATTGGTTGGTAGAATGCTTGCTAAATTTGAATCCTTAGGTGGGAAGTTGCATCTGGGTATTAATATTGGAAAAATAAATATTGTAGATGGTCAAGTTGTTAGTATTCTGGGCAACAATGGAGAGGTAATCAAATCAGATAACTATATTTGGTGTGCAGACCCACATTATCTTTTCTATGACTTAATTGGTGAAAAATATTTAGATAAAAATCTTAGGTATATGTATGATAATCCACAGGGCTATGTTTCTAATACATGTTATCAGGTTGCATTTGGAATAGCTACTGAGGAGGATTTGAAATTACCTAAAGGAAGCATTATTTTTCCTTGTGATGAATATGATGTTGCAGGGGAAACACACAATTTTTGTGGAATGCGAGTTTATGATTATGATGAGACACTATTTCCAATGGGAAAGAGAGTCATTCAATGTAATATTTTACAAAATGATGAAAATTATGCCTATTGGTTTGGACTAAAAAATAATTTTAGCTTATACAATCAAGAAAAACAGCGTCTTGCAGATGACTTGAGATTAAGAATTGAAAAAAAGTATCCACAGCTTCAAGGGAAACTCATCGTACTTGGAACATATTCTCCAGTTACATTTATAACTTGGTGTAATGCATATAAAGGGGGTTACATGAGTTTTAATCCACAGAAAGGATATCAAACCAAGTATGTTAAGAGCACTATTAAAGGTTTAAATAATTTATACCTTGCAAGTCAATGGATTCAAACTAGTGGAGGACTTCCTATTGCTGCAGCAAGTGGAAAGTTTGCTATAGATATTATGAAATCTAGTAGGTAAAGCGTAAATGGTCAATAACCTGTCATCTTTTTTCTCTCCACAAAAATTGAGATAATAGTGAAAAGTTGAATGCAGTTTTCCACTATACAAACTTTTCCCACTTTACACACTATCTCAGGGAGGAATTCAAGATGAACATAAAACTTGCTACAAGTAGGATATGTCCTGTCATAAAAGGTGAAGATAAAGAATGAGCGTTAAGTTTACAGAAGAGAATAAGCATCTGGAATTTCATGTTCTCGGATATGAATTTCCTGAAAAAGGCAAGAAGGGCGATACCTATGATGCCAACTGGCTTGTAGTCCAAATTGATTATTCGGACGATCAGCTGACATTCAGCGAAAAGGATACATGCCTTCTGAGTTTTGAACTTCAAGATTTGACTGAGTCAATAGATGATGTGCTTGTCGGCAAGGAGACGGGCTTGCTCATGACATTCATGGAACCGTATTTAACATTTGCCATAACGCAGGTTGGAGAAGTCTACGCAGTTCAAATACGGTTTGTGTATGACACATCTGATGGACTTTGGAAAGATGTATATATTTCTCAGGGAATGACATTAGATGAGCTTACGAATATGAATAATAGTTTTAAGGATTTGTACAAGACGTATCCATATCGTGAGACGGAGAAATAATGAGCATGAAACAGGAAACCATAGAAAGAATAAGAAAATTCACAGATGACAGGGACTGGGATCAGTTCCACACACCAGCCAACCTTGCCAAGTCCATCTCCATTGAAGCCAACGAGCTTCTGGAGTGCTTCCAGTGGAGCGACACAGAATATGACCTTGAGCACGTGAAGGAAGAACTGGCTGATGTCATCGTTTACTGCCAGAACATGCTGGATAAGCTGGGGCTGGATGTGGACGAGATCGTGATGAGCAAGATGACTAAGAATGAAGCCAAGTATCCAGTGGAGAAAGCGAAAGGCAGCTCTGCGAAGTATGATGAGCTATAACACTTTTAATTATCTCCCACCTTTTAATTATCCCGTGTGTGTGGCGGAAAGGAGGCTCGGTTTTCGGATGGGCACAGCAACAGAATACAGATCACAAAGCCTGACAGGACGACTGCCGGGCACAAGAGCATATAGCAGAAATGCCGTAAACATGGGCTTTCACGGCACTTTGGGCAGGGATAACTACAGAAGCCGCCGCAGCACAAGACGGATGCTATTTTCAGAGTGTTCAATGTGGATCGTTATGATGATAGGGATGTGGTAATCACAAACTTGATTGAAAGTTATGACCGTTTGATGGAATTCGGGAAGAAGCATTTAAACGACGTATTCACGTTGGATGGCATTCAGAGGGTAAGCGCCAGAGATAAAATCCTGCGTGAGATCATTTCCAATCTGCTCATGCACCGTGATTTTTCCAGCGGATATGTACCGAAGCTTGTTATTGAACGGGATAAGATCACAACAGAAAACGCCAACCTTGCGCACGGGCATGGAAACCTGAACCTGAAAACATTCAAGCCATTTGCAAAGAATCCGCCGATAGCAAAAGTATTCCGCGAGATCGGACTTGCTGACGAGTTGGGAAGCGGCATGCGCAATAGCTATAAGTACACGAAGCTGTATTCCGGCGGAGAGCCGATTTTCACGGAAGCTGATGTTTTTACTACTGTGATTCCCCTCTCAGAGGCGGCAACTGCTACAGTCGGGCCGACTACCCAAGATACCCACCAAGTTGCCCCCCAAGATACCCATCAAGTTGCCCCTCAAGACTTGGAGCAAAGGTTGGTGGAATTAATTGAGTTTTGCAGTATGCCGCATAGTAAGCGCGAGATGATGGACTACATTGGCCTTGCTGACAGCAAGAATTTCAGAGAGAGATATCTTCTTCCTTTGCTTGAGGCAGGGAAGATTGAAATGACGATACCTGATAAGCCAAATAGTAAGAACCAAAGATATAAAAAAGTGAACATTGAAGTCAAAAACTGAACATTGAACTGAAAAACCGGACATTGAAAAGGCGCAATCGGATATTCAATGTACAGTTTTGACTTAACCAAAAGGTATGTTGAGACGATGGAAATTGACGACTTTCTCGACTTATTCCCTCAGAGCGAAGTCTTGAGGCGATTGGGAAATCTGTGCAGCTGCATTATCTGTGCAGCTGCATTATATAGTAGGAACAAGCACATCGACCTGTTTCCGAGAACGAGCTCAGTTGAGAAAATGGCGAGTTTGCGGTCAAAAAAGCGATTGACCAATTCCCTCGAATGAACGGGACGATTGTTCGAGGATTTTGAGGATATTTGACATCCATCTGGAGCAATCGTGCCATGTGGAGACGGTAGTATTGATGTCAAAGGTCGGTGTGGAATAAGCTTGAAATCCCCCTGGTTTCAGGCACTTTTCGGCTTTAGGTGGTTTCGGACAGGCGGAGGCGGTAACTTATCCAAGGGCAATCCGGCTCAAAAAGTGTGAGAGTTGAGTTGCCGATTTAGATGTTGGGGAGTTGAGTGTCCGATATAGATGTTGGAGGAATTGTTATATGGCATCAAGCAAAGAATACTTGGATTTCATATTAGAGCAGTTGTCTGAACTGAACGATGTATCTTACCGGGCGATGATGGGCGAATTCATCATCTATTATCGCGGCAAGATTGTCGGCGGCATTTATGATGACCGATTTCTCGTGAAGCCTACGAAGTCCGCTGTGGCTATGATGCCGAATGCAGACATGGAACTGCCGTATGACGGTGCAAAGGAAATGCTACTCGTTGATGACGTTGACAATAAGGAGTTCCTAACAGAACTGCTTGAAGCGATGTATTTGGAGCTACCTGCGCCGAAGAAAAAGAACTAAAGAAAACAGACCAAGGCTCCCACACTGCCATCATCGGCGGCGGGGAGCCGTGTTTTAAAAACTCAACCAGCGGTAGAGTTGCTCGATTTCTCCATAATATAAGTGAAATCAAATTATTGCTATGGGGTTAATTCTTCACGAAGGAGACGCGATGAAATGAGTTTTGCAGTATTTTTGGATGTAGATGGTGTGCTGAATACAATAAAGACATGTGTAGCATCTCCTGACGGTCATATAGGCGTTGATGACAGGAGAATAGCAATCCTTGCCGGTGCCATCAAAAAGTATGGCGGTGCAGACATTGTACTGACATCAGATTGGAAAAATAAAAGGATAGGCGATGATCTTCAGTATCTGAAAGAAAAGTTGAGGGAACATAAACTTGAGATTTCCGGAACCACAAAAGATTTTTGGAACAACAGAGGACAGGGAATTATTGATTACCTGAAAGAACATACCGAAATAGATGAACATGTTATCCTTGATGATAATCGATTTGATTTTGAGGAATATCCAAAGCTATGGGAGAGGCTTTTGATTACAAATGGAATTGAGCAGGCAGCGTTTGCCTCTAATACTCCTGCAATAGAGACAATGATATTCCATGACTATATTAAAGACATGTCGTCATAGTCTATGGAAAGCTGAAAATAAAACAAGAGGTATACGGATGGGCAAAATAGACCAGTGTATTGCTCAGGTCCTCCAGTCCAGACAACAGTGAGAACTCGGAGCCGTTGTCCGTGGTGATCGTCTTGAAGACATCATCCCAGTGTTCGTCGTACTGGGATCTGACCTCTCGAATCGCTTCCATGACTCCGTTCGGATCGCGGCTCGGTATGCGAATCATCCGGTATTCGCGGGTCTTCCGCTCAATCATAGTAAGTCGCGCGTCATCGTTACCGCTTTTTGACCCGATGCCCAGGTCCACCTCCCAGTGTCCGAACTCCGTACGATCTTCGATGCTGGCTGGCCGTTCCTCGATGCTTCTGCCCAGAACTCGCTTGTTTTCGCGAACTCATGCTGTTTTGGGTGAGCGATGCAGCTTTTCCGGAAGATCAATGTTTCTGATATTCAGTAGCCCAAGATCTGCGTAGCCGTAAAGTGTTTTCGTGCAGACGATCTGCTCTCTGGTGAACGTTCCATCCTTCAGAGCGCGGTGGGCACAGACATCCAGCGACCATGCGTCTTCAAAGAAGTGCTCTTCTACATAAGAGATGAAAGCGCTCTTTTCAAGAAGATCATAGTGACGGTACCGCGTTTGATCTCGTTACGAACGGTGTTTGACGCGCAACCTAACTCTCCGGCGATCCTGTTGGGTGTCCATCCATCTTTGAGACGAGTTTGAATGACAACATGTTCTTCAAATGAAAGATGTTTACCCTTCCTGTGTTCAGTTGTAGAATGTACTTGGTCCATAGGGTCTTCTCCTTGTGAATGATGATTGAGCACATATATTCTACCAAAGAGAAGCTTTATGGACTTTTCAGTTTACCTGTTCAACCTGATTTTACAATCGGCCAAGAAAATGCGGTACAATAAATTTCACTGTTAGTGAAATTGAATTGAACAACACAATTGGCGGTAAAAGTATGCTGGAAAACAATATTGAAATTGATGTAAAGGTAAAGTGCGTAGAGGAACAGACCACTCAGGCGGAGCTTGCGGAAAAGGTGGGAACCTCTCCTTCGTATGTAAACAGCCTTATCAAGAATCCGGAGAAGATCGTGAATAAGACCTTTTTGCAGATTATGGAAAAGCTCGGATAGGACATTGAACTAAATTACATTAAGCGTGATTATGCCCAATAAAGCATTTTAGACCACATATAGAAGAGGTTGACATATGGCGACAAAAAACAAATTTGAAGATATGAGCGTTTTAGACGCTTTGAAATATGCGAAGAATCAGAATTTGCTTTTACCGGATATCCAGAGAGAATATGTCTGGAATTATACAGAAATAGAAGGGCTGTTTGAATCCATCGTAGATGAGTACCCTGTTGGTTCCTGCATCATGTGGAAGACTTCCCGTAAGGTGCTGAATGAGGAAAAACCTAACCTTTACTTTTTCCTGCGAGATTTTACACAGGGAAAATCAAAGAATGAAAAGGCTCCAGAATTCTTTAACGATGAACAGGATTACTATATTGTACTTGATGGCCAGCAGAGAATCACTTCGCTTAATATCGCCTTATATGGATCATACACTTCCTACAAGGGGGGGCGCGGACATGCCTGGGATAATCCGAAATCGTGGACAACGCGTGAACTGTACTATAATCTCGATTTTTATAACGGCTCAGAGGAGGATGATGAGAACCCTAAAAAGAGGTTTGCATTTCTGACAGCGGATGATGCTCAATCCGGAAATTGGTACAAGGTCAAGACGATCGTTGCATATGATGACCTTGATACATATCTGGAAGAACTGATTAACGCAGGTTATGGTAAAGAATCACGACATGATCTGTCGGTACTGTTTCAGCGGCTTCACGATTCTTCCGGTGGCGGGCTGATTCATTATTACTGCATAATTGAAAATGACTATGATGAGGCTCTCGATATCTTTGTCAGAGTAAACTCAACAGGACGAAAGCTGGCAAAATCTGATTTGCTCTTCTCAACATTGATTGATGGATGGAAGACCGGAAAGGATAATGTTGAAAATCTTTTGAAGACCATGAATTCAAAAGGTGACGGATTCCAGTTTAATCGGGACTATCTTATGATGCTCGCATTGGTACTTGTTGATGCGAATACCAATTTAAAGATTCAGTCATTAACGAGGAAGACAATAGAGGACATCAGGAATAAATGGGACGGAATCAGTGCAGCAGCAGAGGGTATGGTGGATGTGCTTGCAGCAGTAGGTATTTCAAATGAAACCCTGACTTCTTATAACGCAACTATGCCGATTGTTTATTATCTCTTTAAGGGCGGCAAGCTTAAAGACGCTGATTCAAAGAAGGAGGTAAAGAAATTCCTGTCTGTTGCAATGGCAAAGAGGCTGTTTGGTGTTGCAAGTAACAGCGCCTTGAACAATACAAGGAATGTGCTTAAGTGCCTGGACTGCGGAAAAACAAAATTCTCGCTTAGCCTTTTCAAGGATGTAACGCTTACAGGCGGCAGAAACTTTAAAGTATCAAAAGATGATGTGGAATACTGGCTGGAGCATTATGAAACGGGACGTAACACATATGTTTTACTGGCACTGCTGTATCCTAACCTGAAGCTTAACCAGGTATCCTTCCATCAGGATCATTGTCACCCGCACGTGGGTTTTGAGACAAAAGCATTAAAAGCTCTTGGGCTTTCGGAAGGAAAGATTGCTGACTGGCAGCGGAAACGGAACCTTCTGCCGAATCTTCAGTTCCTTGAAGGCGGCGAAAACGAAAGTAAGAATAAAACTCCACTGGCTACATGGATCGCCGCGGGCAACACAATTAATTATCAGCCTGCAGGAGTTTCTATGGAGCTTAAGGACTTCGATACATTTTTTGAAGCCCGAAGAATCCTTGTCAAAAAGGAACTATTCGGTTTGTTTGATTTGACATATGAAACAGATGATGAGGCTATGGATAGGTCACGGCCTCTTGTGCCATAGAAACTGTACCTGACCATAAATCGAAGGGAAATGAAATACGAGTAACTCAGACAATCCAAGGAATGGAGCAGTCTTCCAGGCGGCGGTTCTGGAATGGTTCCGGGAGAAGTACGGATCCGAGTTCGAGCTTGAGGTTAAGATTCTGATAGGGAATCCGGCGAAGGATCACAAGTTCGATATCGTGAATAAGGATAAAAAAATAGCCATCGAATGAAAACGGTATACCTGGACAGAAACAGGTAATGTGCCGAGCGCAAAGATGGGGTTTACAAATGAAGCAGCTTTTTATCTGTCGTTCCTTCCAGACAATTTTGAAAAGTACAACGTAATGCTGCGGTCATGCCATTCAAAAAGAAATGAGAGGCTGGCCGAGTATTGTTACAGAACAAATAGACACTTGATAGGCAGCACAAAGGTCGCTGAATTTGATCCTGAAACCAGGAAACTTACGGTTATTAGGCGAAATTAGTATCTGTTTGCAAGAGGTATGAGTATGGCAAAAACAGTAACACCGCTAACACCAGAAGAACAGCTCGCGCTGAGAAACAGGGCTAAAGCTGAACTCGGACGGCTTGAAGCAGTATATGCTGATAAAGAAATCAAGGAAAAAATAGCTGTATTTAAAGAGAAGTTTGGTATTTGCGAGATTGTTTATAAGGTTGTGCTGGAAGATCACCAGTTCAATAAAACTGGAGAGCATTCTGATAGACTTCAGGTAAATATGAAGCAGGCTCCGTATGCTTTGAAATATGCCGGTTATGATTTTGATAAGGATCTTCTAACGCACCTATTTGGAGGTAAAGAAATAGCCGACAGTCGTACAGTTAAAAAGTTGAGAGATGCACTAACTCACAGCTTGGACCAGAAAGCAATTGACGAGTTGCTCCGCCGAGAAGAGGAACTTCATGGATATATGGATCAGTTCCTCTCAAAAATTCGGGAATTTGATTCGGCAGCATAGCTAATATGAGCAGATATATTCGGTCGGAGGCACACGGTAGATATGTTTAGTTTTACTGCTGACATTCATAGTGGTGTCTCGGGGCATGTGGAGACGGTGGCGCTGCTCGAGAGAGTCGGGCACTGATATTCAAAAAGGCGGCAAAAATTTCTCTGTGGAGATAGATCAATGAATGTGACAGCAACGATATTAGTGCAATTGTTGCTTTGGATATGGTTTCTGGGATGTACAATCACATGGCGCTTCGGGAAACGAATTCTTGTCGAAGGAATGGGATTTCGGAGCGCAGAGTTTGTCATGCTCTGTCTGTACAGCATAGGACTGATCAGTTATTACTTTTTTCAGCCGACCGGCAAATGGATTTTGTTCGCTATCTTAGTGTTGTGGTTTGTAATCCAGTTTTTCTGCCATTGGTACTACACCATATTCGGTGCTTCCAAACAAAAGTTGAAAGGCTACAATGAGTGCTTTCGAGGAACGTTAAGGCTCATTCCCGTGAGTGAAAAGCGCCTAATCCCGGATTTCTATCATATTGTGCTTCATTTATTGATTCTGGCAAACGGGATACTTTGTTTGCTATCCCGTACGCAGGTATAGAAGCGTTGCAATCCGAAGGACTGCTTAGCCGAATCAAAGAAGCGAAATGCGGAGAATCGGATAACGAACACATCGGGAAGGCAGAGCGCTTTTCGGTAAGCGATTCTAGGGCAGAGTCTATCAAAAAGTGAGCGTTGCATTGTCGAGCCGGACGGATCATTACACAAAGTATCATAAGGAGAATCCGCTTGAAGAAATTATCGAGTACAATTTTGAAAATAGCTGTTTTCTTTATCGGGTGGATTATGCTGCTCGGGCGTATTGACATTCCGAGCAGTCAACCCGCGATATGGAGATTCTTTGCGGAGATGATTCCGTTGGTGGCTTTGCTACTGTTTACTGTGGTCTTTTACCTGATCGAGAAGAAAAGCGTGAGCATACCGATAAAAGAAAATATCGGAAAAGGGACATTGACAGGAATTGTCACAGGTGCTCTTTGGATCGGAGCGGCTTCGTCAATTCTGCTTATTTCGAAGCAGCTGGAAATCACAGGCAAAAATGAAGTCTCGCTCTTATGGCTTTGGATACTCTCAGCTTTTCTAAATGTCATCATGCAGGAACTCCTTGTAAGAGGGTACATCTATCAGCTTTTGAAAAAGCAATACAATATTCCTGCGGCCGTAATCGTGACAACGGCAATTTTTACCTTGCTACACGGCGGCGCATTCGAAGCGGGCATCATTCCGGTCATCAATGTTGTTACAATGAGTCTTTTTGCGACAGCGATATATGAGTCGGAGAAAACGATACTTGCACCTATCATGGCGCATGCGATATGGAATATCATCGGGGCATTAATACTCGGAGGTGTTAGCCTGGCAGATGACTATCCGAGTGTCTTGAATATGACGGCTTCCGCAAACAAACTGCTATCGGGCGGGGCATACAAAATCGAAGCAAGTATCGTAGTGACGATTTTAAATCTGACCTTACTGGGAATATTTTATCTTCGATGCCGAAGTCGAATTACGCGGTAATCGATATGGAAAGAAGCCGTCAGCCATAAGTCTGTCGACAAGCTTTTCCTCACCGGACGGACGCTAATACCGCAGCTTTAAGTGAAATGTTTGGAAGAGAACGAAGAGGGAAAAACAGGAAAAAGAGAAGCATAGAGGGCGATAACTTGGCGGAAGCGGTTAGTTTTCTGTCGGATAGTTGTTTCGTTTTGTCAGCTATTGCTGTTAGTTTGACATACTGTTTTTTTATATGGCTGGGTATTGCCTTGATAATTGGGAATATGGTTTAGCCAGTTAACGGAATGAAAACACTTAGAGAGTCCGAACTATCAACGACTATCCTACAATTTATGCTAGATTGCATTTATCAGAATAAGAATTGGGAATATTAGCTATTTTTTTAGTTGGCTTAAGTGCGAATTTATACACCCTGTTAGGCGGTTATATAGTTGGAATTGTACAGAGAGGGTTACTTATTATTGCGAGCGGTTAAAATATAAATCGTATATTCTGGCAGTCGTTACGTGGAGTGTTTAGATGATTTTACTACAATTAATGAACTGATAAATTCTATATGAGTCGATTATAGAAAAAGTTCCAGTTTGGATAGGGATATAGGAAAGAATTGTCTGTTACCTGTCCAACTTTTTGTCTGCATCCCCATACGGAAATATGGAAGTTTTGAGGTAGGGAAATGGCATATGTGCAGATAACGCCCATTCAGCAGTTGAATTTCCAGATCAACCGGGTATTGACCTATGGAGAAGTGGCGGGAGATCATGATGAAATCGTCACAGCCCTGTCTGGTGTAAGGAATCTGGACACATGGTTTTCTGCCTGGCGAAACATCGGACAGAGGGCAGAACAGAAAAATCGGTACATGCATGCCGCTTATGCCTACCGGATGGCAGAGTTTTTCCTGAAAGAGACGCATCCGGAAAAAGAGCGGATGTATGAAAAGGCGATAGAAAATTTTTATAAAGCGTTTGACGTTCTGCATATCCCTTATACCATTTGTGATATTCCCTACAAGGGCGCTTTCCTGCATTCTGTTAAGGTAGGCGAGCAGACCAATACAAAGATCTTATTGGTCTGCGGCGGGTATGATTCCTTTATAGAGGAATTTATACCGGCCACTCTCGGTTTGCTGGACCAGGGGTATACGCTTCTTTTCTTTGAGGGCGATGGGCAGGGGAAAACACTTAAATATGGTTTGCCACTAACCTATGCATGGGAAGAACCCACAAAATGTGTCCTGGATTATTATCAGATCAACCACTGCCCGATGATCGGCATTTCCTGGGGAGGATATTTTGTGATGCGTGCTGCAGCCTTTGAAAAAAGAATCTCTGCGGTTGTCGCCTATGATGTCGCGGATGATGGATTAGAGATCATGACAAACGTCTTCCCTCCGATCCTGCGCAGGCTGATCCGCTGGGCATTTGCTCACAAACAAGAAAAGCTGGTGAATCATCTGGTCCGATTTGCCATGAATAGAAGTGTTCTGGCAGACTGGGCACTCTCACAGGGGCAATATATTTCCCATACGAAAAGCCCGTACTGCTTTTATCAGGAAGTACAAAAACATACCCTGCGAGGTGTTTCCGACAGAATCACACAGGACTGCCTGCTTCTTGCCGGAGAGAAAGATCACTATATTCCCATGGACCAATTTGAACGACTTCAGAGCAGTTTGCCAAATGCAAGGTCGGTAAAAAAACGTGTTTTCACACAGGCGGAAGGCGGCGAACAGCATTGTCAGATCGGGAATCATCAGTTGGCTCTGAATGAGATCACACAATGGCTGGAGGGTCTGGAATGATCTTCTTCCAGCCTTCATGGTACTCTGTGTTAATTTAATAATTTCTTCGCTATCTGTTTATCCTTTACCCGACCGCCACAGGGAAAAGAGCTGTTCTACTACGTGAATGAAGGTGTCCTGAAAGGATTTGCTTCTATCACCACTCACATTCATAGATTTGTGATCTGTCAATTTGTTATACTATCTAAGTGATTTTTGTTTGTTGCAAATTAGAAAAAATTGAGTTGCTGGAAAGGAACTGCTGATGGCAAAAGTCAGGAACTGGATATGGATTGGGACCATATTCAATGGGTTCATAGCTGTTTTTGGTGCTTTGATTGCAGCAGGTGTATCAGCTTTTGGCATATGGGGAGCGCGGTATGCCCGGACATCGGTTCCCAACGACGATATGGCGCTCATCCCTATCCTTATGCAGGCTCTGGGAGCGGTCTTCTCAGCCCTGGCGCCTTTTATCGCGGTGATGGCAGGAGTTGTTTTTGCGCTTTCCCTCATCTCCTGTTTTTTAGGGAAAGTTTCTTTAAAAAAGCATCAGAACCTGCCCTACAGCAGGGGCAATCTTAGGAATACCACTGGACGAATTTTGTGCAACGGGATCTTGACGCTTGGATTTATACTGATGCTTTTATTTCTGAAGTTTCGTTCTTTTTTGATGATCGTAATTGTATTAGATCAACTTGTCATCTGCGCGTTGCAAGTCAGGGAAATCCATGAAATTAGAAAGCTACCTCATTCTGCATAGTATTTATAAGTAGACATTGGAATGAGTTAGGTCTCTTACAAGGGAGAAAGAACAATGTCGGGAGAAGACAAAAAGCTGGTGTCTGCTGCATTGACAGATGGAAAGAAAAATAGAAAAAACCATTTAGCAAGACATGTTATTCTGAGTGTGTTATTCCTCTTTGCCATTTTATTTTGTTCGGCCATAGCAGCAGGACTCTTCTTTAGTTATTGCTTCGGCATTGTTATTTAGAATCAGAAACCCCAAAAGGGAGAAAGTTAATAGGGGAAATGCATTCATTGTGGAGACGTAGCGTTGCCGTAGAGGGGTGTAGAAGTGAGGGAGGAATACAATGTCGCAGGTGATAGCATCAAAGAATGAACTGGAGTTTGTAGTCTTCTGTATCGAAAACCTCGCAGTGGCTCTGCATACGGATGCGCAGAGTGTCTATCGAGCACTGACGGAAAAAAGCGATATTTTAAAATCCTATATTGTGCCGGAATATGAGATGCTTCACACGCAAAGTAAAGAATATATTGTGGATGATATCTTGGAAGTCATGAAGGAAAGAGGTGTAGAAGTATGATTCTTTATCATGGCTCTTATCTTGCAATCGAAAATCCGGATTTGCTACACTCGCGACCGAATCTTGACTTTGGAAAAGGGTTTTACCTGACGTCCATTCGTGAGCAAGCAGTAAAATGGTGCGGGAAGTTTGTCAAAAGGGGAAAACAAGGAGTTATATCGAATTACATATTCGATGAGGAGCTGTTTCAGCGGCTCAAGGTATTGAGATTTGATTCCTATTCCGAAGAGTGGCTTGAATTTATACTTGCATGCAGAAGCGGGAAGGATAGTTCTGATTACGATGCGGTTTGTGGTGGTATCGCAAATGACCAGGTATTTAATACGGTTGAACTGTATTTCGAGAATTTGATTGATAAGTCAGAAGCCATTAAAAGGTTGCGGTATGAAAAACCAAACATGCAGATTGCCTTAAGAACAGACGCTGCGCTTACTTGCTTAAGATATATGGGGTGCGAAAAGATATGAAAGCGAGTCCTGTTTTATTGCAGAAGAAATTCGCAAGAGTCATAGCATGTTTTGCCGAGAAAAATCATATCTCATTGGATGAAGCGACGGATTTCTTTTACAAGTCCGAATTGTACCCTTTGCTACATGAAGGCGTATCGGATTTACATTGCATGAGTGATATGTATCTGGCGGACGAGCTCACGGAAGAATACAAGGGAACTTGACGAGCTAGATAAAAAATAACAAAGATAAAAACGCAACGTGTACAGAAATGTATGCCAGAGCCGGTAGGTAGCCCGGCCGTCACGGCGTAGTCGTGGTAAGTAACCTGCCCTCCGGGTTGTCCGTTCTTTGTTCATGAATTGAATCTTAGGAGGGATTGTCATGGACAAAGTAGTTATCAAGTTGACGGTTTATTTTGCCGATCCGTTTTGGGTTGGCGTAGCTGAGCGGATTGCGGGCGGACGTTTATCGGCAGCAAAAATTACCTTCGGGGCAGAACCCAAGGACTATGAAATCGCCGGTTTCGTACAAAGACATTTTTATGAGCTGCGCTTTAGTCAGTCTGTGCTGACGGAACGAAGGGAAGCAAAGAAGAACCCGAAGACAGCACAGCGTGACGCGAAGAGGCAAATGCAAGAGGTCGGAATCGGGACAAAGTCACAGCAGGCGCTAAAACTGCAGCATGAAGCGAAGCGCCTGGAAGGCAGAAAAAAGAACAGAGAGGAAAAGCAGGCAAAAGCGGAGCGCCTGTTTCTGTTAAAACAGCAGAAGCGAAAAGAGAAGCACAGAGGGCGCTGACAGAGGAAGTGAATGGACTATATACAGGATAGAAGCAGGCACATCGATATAAGCCTTCAGAATAGTCGTGTATGCGGCATTAAGTTCCATAATAAAACCCTGATTTTTAAGCTCGACCGTATATTTCGATGTGTCGAAGGTGAGGAAGTGGAATGCCCGGGCGAACTTCGCTTTGAGGGTTGTGATTTGGACTTGTGCCGCGCGCTGATATTCAATAAAACGCTGGGAGAGGGGCGCTTTACCGGGAGAGCCCTCTCTCTGCGGGAGTTTATAGATGTATATGGGAATGCGGAATTTGAAATCGTGACCGAGGGCTATTTCGGCAATACGACAACCTATAGCGGTTGGCTCTGGGAAGCCGAAAGAGCGCCTGTATCCGCAATCCTGTACCTCTGGAATCGCGGAAATAGGATTTATCGAATTGAGGAGTAGTGCCTGATTGAGCTTTTCGCGAGAGGGGGAGTGAAGGACTGTGAACCAGGATCCGTTTCAAGAATATATGCGAGATTCCGAGCCGGACAAACGTGAAAAGAGCTATGCATGGCGAACCGGAATCGGTCTACAGGCAGTAGACGGACTAAAAACCTCCGACTATTTGTTGCATACGGCTGTCCGCAATATTGAAGGCGAGATAACCTTTCAAGAGGCCAATGCCCTGTTACAGAGCTATTATGAAGCGCATCCATCGAGTGATTTTGAAGATCGCACGGAGGAGGCGGATAAGGTTTCTGTCAGAATTGCGGAGCTTCTTTCGGAAAAAGCGTTTGGTTTTACACCGCAGGAATACATTTCAATCCACCGAAAATTATTTGCGGGGATTTATTCGCATGCGGGACGCCTCAGGGACTATAACATTACCAAACCGGAGTGGGTTCTTGACGGAGCAAGCGTTCTTTACGGCAGCGCAACGGAACTGAGAGCAACTTTGGACTATGATTTTTCCGAAGAAAGAAACTTCTCGTACAAGGGGCTGTCAATGGATGAGATGATTCACCATCTCGCGGTATTCCTTTCGAGACTCTGGCAAATTCATATATTCGGAGAGGGAAACACCAGGGTGACGGCAGTATTCTTTATCAAATATCTGAGGACCTTAGGGTTTGAGGTTACGAACGACGTTTTTGCCGAAAATGCGTGGTATTTTCGGAATGCGCTTGTCCGGGCAAATTATAACGACCTAAAAAAAGGAATTCATGAGACGACAGCGTTTCTGGAACGCTTTCTTCGAAACCTCTTGTTGGATGAGCATCACCCACTTCGGAACCGGACCTTGCATATCGCTTGGAGGCCCGATGAGGCAATAAAACCGGACATTGAAACGGAAAAACCGGACATTGGCAAGACAAAACCGGACATTGGAGCAGCGAAACCGGACATTATGGCCGAGTTCTTGCCAAAAACGGTCGAAAACATACGGAAGCTCCGGGAAGCATTCCCGGAGGGAGAGGTTTTCGGACGGACGGAAGTCATGAAGGTGCTCGGTTTAAAAACTTCCGGAGCGTCCGAACTTTTGATGAAACTGCGAAAGAGCGGCATTGTTGAAGCGGTTAGCGGTCAGGGGAAAGGAAAATATCGCTTCATTCAGTGTTCTTGAGTGTCAAACAGTTTTCTTGACTGTCAAGGTATTTCAAGGAATGAAGCCACCGAAAGGCACATCGCCCAATCTTACATGAGAGCAGTTTGACCTTTACAATATCCCGTTGCGGTATGAGGTGAATCAGGAAGTGCTGCGGGAGTACTGCGGAAAGAATCGGGGTATGCCGGAACGCTATCGGCAGCTGTAGAGAAATGGTATGCGCTATCGAAAGGAAGCTTAGTATGAGAATTGAAGTAAAACAATACGGCTCGGAGACCTGTGCGCCTTGCGTGGCAATCAGACGCAAGCTCGAGGAATGGCAGCAGGCGCATCCTACGGTGAATTATAGCTATCTCCCGATTGAAGATCATCAGGAGGAGGCGGCTCAGAAAGGGATTTTATCGGTTCCGACAGTCATAGCCGTGATTGATGGTACGGAAGTCGCAAGAGAAGCGCGCTACTTTAGCTTGGACAAAATGCTTGCTCAACTGGAGCGATACATGAAAATGGCGGGAGAGACAGAGTTATGATCGAAACAGCGACAGCGAGGAAAAACAATGGTTAAGTCGGAGGAGATAAGAATGTTGAAGGTATATTGCTACAGCCGTTGCAGCACCTGTAAGAAGGCCCTCAAATGGTTGGATGATAAGGGCATCAAGTATGAGTTGATTGACATCAAAGAAAACCATCCGAGCGAAGAGGAGCTTCGCAAGTACTATGCCATGAGCGGTCTGCCGCTAAAGCGCTTCTGGAATACCAGCGGCATTCCTTACCGGGAAATGGGTCTTTCCAAGAAGCTGAAAGAGATGAGCGAGGACGAGCAGTTTGCGCTGCTCGCAACTGATGGAATGCTGGTGAAGCGGCCGCTACTGGTGGGAGAGAACTTCGCGCTGACGGGGTTCAAAGAAGAGGAGTGGGCGGAAAAGCTGCTGTGAGAAGCTTCTGACGGGAGCTATGTGTGCAGAAGAGCTCTGCAAGCTGTAGGTTACGGCTTGCAGGGCTCTTTTTTCGTTTTTTTTCCTTGACAAAAGGCGGGTTCTCACGCAAGATTTAGTTGTAATACGGCAAATCTTAAAAGTGCCGAAAATAAATGAAAGGGGGGGGCGAGAAGATGGAATTGGCAGAAAGAATCCCTAAGGGACAGAAGATCGTTTCTGTACAAGAACTCAGAGAAAAGGGATTCTCACAATATCGGGTTGGGAAACTGGTTCGTGAAGGGAAGCTGATTAAGTTGAATAAGAACTTTTACGAGAACACTGCCTATCGCGGAGAGGACTCTGAGTTCTACTACATCGGCGCTTATGTGCCCAAAGGTGTAATCTGTTTGCTCAGCGCAGCAGTTTATTATAATCTGACAACGTTTATTCCGGATGCGATAGATGTTGCCATACCGAGAAAAACAAAAATTTCTACGGTTCCGGATTGGCCTCAGATAAATATTCATTATTATACGGATGAGAGACATGAACTGGGAATCACAAACGTTCAAGAAGGGAGTAATGAGTTCCGGATTTATAACGAAGAAAAAACAGTAGTTGATATTGTGTTTTATAGAGAAAGGGTTGGGATTGAGGAGACAAAAGAGATTCTGATTAATTATCTACAAAAGAAGGATAGGAATCTGAATAAGCTTTTGCAATATGCTGATATGATGAAAAGCGGAAACATCTTGAGAAAATATCTGGAGGTGCTGGTATGACAAATGCCGCATCGATTAAGGCGAGATTAAACAATAAGGCAAGATCCGGAAAAAAGAATTTCCAGGAAGTCCTGATTGCATATGGATTGGAAAGAAGCATATACAGACTTTCCGTTTCGGAGTATGCGGAGAATTTCATATTGAAAGGAGGGGTTTTTCTCTATGCTTTGTTTGAATGTGAGTTTACCAGAGCAACGAGTGATATTGATTTGCTAGCAAAGAACATTTCAAACGATATTACGGAGATAGGGGAAGTATTTAAAAAGATATTCTCGATAGAATGTGATGATGCCATCCAATATGATTTAAAGACGCTCAAGGTTAAGAGCATCACGGAGTTTAAGGAATATCACGGTGTAAATGTGTCTGTATTTGCTTATCTGGATAGGACAAGAATACCCGTTTCCGTAGATATAGGATTCGGTGATATCATTTGTCCGGATAAAGTAAAGATGATATTTCCGGTACTGCTTGATATGGAGCAACCCGAGATTTATGCGTACTCGATTTCTTCGGTAGTAGCGGAAAAGTTTGAGGCAATCGTTTCCTTAGGAGACGCAAACAGTAGATATAAAGACTTTTATGACATCTACATGCTTGCCGGAAGGTATGACATTGACGGAATGGAGTTGAGCGAGTCGATGCGAGAAACATTTGCGCATAGAGGAACGGGTTTTGAAGATATGTATGCCCTGACAGATGCGTTTTCGGAGAGTAAGATTCATCAGAGGAGGTGGATGGCTTTTTTGAATAAGAAGAAGGCCATGGTGAATGTGGAGTTTGAAGCGGTAATCGTTCTGCTCCGAACTTTTCTGCTTCCTGTTGTGGACAGTATCGTGGAGGGAAGAGAGTACTTGTTGAAGTGGGACTCCAATTTGCAAAAATGGGATGAACAGTGAGAGAAAACTTAGCCTCCGTTCAAGGCTACCGTCCGCTCGTATTTTAGCGCATGATGTCGGATGAGCCTGTCCCCTGTCTTGCTATTGGCGCAGAACATGATAGACTGAAGCTATGAAAACAGTCAAAGTAGTTGCAGCTGTCATCTGTGATTCGCTGCGGGAGAAACAGAGCATATTCGCGACAGCCAGAGGATACGGGGAATTCAAGGGACAGTGGGAGTTCCCGGGCGGAAAAGTGGAGTCCGGAGAGAGTGCGGAGCAGGCGCTTCTGCGTGAGATTCGGGAAGAACTCGATGTGAATATTGTGCTCGGCGACTTGATCGAGACCGTCGAGTACGACTACCCGGCGTTTCATCTCTCCATGGATTGCTTCTGGTGCGAGCTTTCGGGCGGCGCGCCGAAGCTACTGGAAGCCGAGGAGGGCCGATGGCTCACAAAAGCCGAGTTGTATACAGTGCCTTGGCTCCCCGCGGACATCTCCCTCATTCGGAATATCGAGTCAAAGATGGGAGAGCCGGATCTCTTGCGGACGCAGGCACTTCGACTGTTGCGGCACCTCTGCGAGGAGCACATCCTCCCCGAGACCGTGTTTCATACACCTGTGCCGGAGACGCAGAATTTCTCGGCATTGGTATCCCACCTTAGGTTTGCACTGGGAGAGCGCTACCCGTCCACCAAGTTAAAGCGTATCATGAAGAGCGTGCATTACGCAAATGGCTTTTCCGATACGGACTTACGTGAGGCAGCCTTTACGCTGGATGAGGCGGAACAGTACCTGGTTCGGAACGGCTTCCTTGACCATGACCGCGGCGTTGCCTATTTTAACGAGAGAATCACGGCGCCTGATTTTACCGTTTCGGCGCAGTCCTTACTCGGCGTCATGATAGAGAGTTTGCTGCTCGCAAAGGCGGGGAAAAGCTAAGGCTTCAAGTTCGAACCCAAGGTTCGGATTTTCATCGACACGATTCACATTTATCTCGAAAGGAGCATCTATGACGACACAGGAAAAACTGAAACAGTACCGCGATTGGATTTTCAAATGCTCTGCCTACAGCATGGCGCTCAATATCATCGATATTGACAAGCAGACGGTCGCGCCGAGCGCAGGTGCGGCTTACCGCGATGAGAGATCCTCATATCTCGCGGGCGAGCTCTTTAGCCTTGAGACCGACCCGGAGATTATTGCGCTCTTAAAGGAGTTAAAGGACGACCCGGAGGTAGATGCCGAGACAAAGCGCGCTGTGCAACTCTACTATAAGGGCGTCATGGACACCATGTGCATTCCGAAGGAAGAGTATGTGGCATACCGGAAGCTCTGCAACGAGTCTTTTGATGCCTGGATTCTCGCAAAGTCCAAGGCGGACTATTCGATTTTTGAGCCCTGTTTAAAGCAGGTGATCGAGAGTCAGAAGAAGCTCTACGGCTACCGCGACAGCAAGCTCTCGGTCTACAATCAGATGCTGGATGACTTTGAGCCCGGCATGACGGAAGAGAAATACGATGCCTTCTTTGCGGCGCTGAAAGAGCGTCTGGTCCCGTTAATCCGCAAGGTGACACAGGCAAAGCAGATCCGCGAGGACTTCCTGCACCTCGAGTACCCGGTCGAAGAGCAGAAGAAGTTTATGAATGAGCTTCTCACCTACCTGCACTTTGATCCCTCCTGGGGCTACCAGAACGAGTCCGAGCATCCCTTTACCTCCTGGACTTGCGAGAACGACTGCCGCACCACAACCAAGTATGTTCCGGACGGCGTGGTCTCGGCGATTTTCTCGACCGTGCATGAGGTGGGACACGCGTACTATGAGCACGATGTGGATCCGAAGTACGACGGCATGATACTCTCGGAGGGCATTTCTTCCGGCATGCACGAGTCCCAGTCCCGTCTCTGCGAGAACTATCTGGCGCGCACCGAGGCTTTCTGGCGCTATCACTACCCGAAGCTCAAGGCGCAGTTCCCGAAGCAGCTCGGCGATGTGAGCCTTGCGGACTTCTTGAAAGCGGTCAATGCTTCCAAGCCCTCCTTTATTCGCACCGAGGCGGATGAGCTCACCTATCCGCTGCATGTCCTGATTCGCTATGAGATCGAGAAGGGGCTCTTTAACGGCACCATCTCGACCGAGGGCCTCGACAAGACCTGGAACGCGAAGTACAAGGAGTATCTCGGTGTCGATGTGCCGAATGCGAAAGTCGGCATCCTGCAGGACGTGCACTGGTCCGGCGGCAGTTTTGGCTACTTCCCGACCTATGCGCTCGGCACGGCGTTTGCGGCGCAGTTCGTGCACACCATGCGGAAGGAGCTGGACGTGGACAAGCTGCTCGAGAACAATCAGTATGATGTGGTCATGGGCTGGTTAAAGGAGCACATTCACAAGTACGGCTGCCGCTATGACGCGCCCGAACTCATGAAGCTGGTCACGGGCGAGGACTTTGATGTGAATTACTTCCTCGACTACATCGAAGAGAAGTATACAAAGCTGTATCAGCTGTAAATGTTCCGACCTAATGTTTGGGGCGGTGTCCGGTGGGATGCCGCCCCACTGCTTTGCGATATTAGATGTACAGTCGCACGGGCGACCATTGTGTGTTGTTTGATTGTGATGAAAGGAAGTCTGTTTTGCTGAATGGTATCGTTGTAGCGATGGGCGGAGCGGTCGGCGCAGTGCTCCGTTATCTGATCGGTCTTTTGCCGCTGAATCCGCAGAACGGGTTCCCGCTAAAGACCTTTTGTATCAATGTAATCGGCGCCTTTGCAATCGGTCTGGTTGCGGCGCTGAGTGCAAGAGCAAGTCTCAATCCGCGCTTCACGCTGTTCTTAAAGGTGGGGATTTGCGGCGGTTTTACGACCTTCTCTTCGTTTGCGCTGGAGACAGAGACTTTGCTCGGAAAAGGGAATCAGACCATAGCCCTGCTCTATGTGCTGTCGAGTCTGGTCTGCGGCGTTCTGGCAGTGGCAGTGGCTGAAAGTCTGGTATAAAAGCGTTCACAAAAGGTTCACATAATATTAGCACTCAACTATTGACAGTGCTAACAACAGAGGTATAATGAGCACTGTAAAGAGGAACAGAGAGTAAGCAAAAGAGAGTTCACCCTCCTTCCCCTGAATCAGCTTCGACCTTACGGTCGAGGACAATTAAGGAGGTAAGAGTATGTTAGTACCGAGTCTGTTTGGCGAGAATTTGTTTGATGATTGGTTTGATTTCCCGGCATTGAAAGGAGCAGACCGGGCGGAGCGGAAGTTGTACGGTCGCCACGCGAGAATGTTGATGAAGACCGATGTGCATGAGAAAGAGGACAGCTATGAGCTGGACATTGATCTGCCGGGCTTCAAGAAAGAAGAGCTCGCGGTGGAGCTGAACAACGGTTATCTCACGGTCAGTGCCGCAAAGGGGCTGGACGAAGAGAAGAAGGATCAGGATGGAAAGCTGATTCGGCAGGAACGCTATTCGGGTTCCATGCAGAGAAGCTTCTATGTGGGCGCGCATGTGAAAGAAGAGGATGTGAAAGCGAAGTTTGAGCAGGGTGTCCTGAAACTCAGCATTCCGAAGAAGACAGAGGCAAATCTGCCGGAGAAGAAGACCATTCTGATTGAAGAATGATTGCGTGAAAACAAATGCGAGTTCAGGTGGAGTGGATGCCACTGAGAATGAAAAAGCTGCCGCAGTATTGCGGCAGCTTTTTTTTTGAAGCTCTTGGCTTTAGCCTGCTGAGCATGGTTCGCTTGCAAAGCAAGTGAACCGTTGCGAAGCAAAAACCCACCCGCTATGCGGGTGGAGACAAATCGTTTAACAAAGAAATCACCTTTCCGTACAATAGAGGTGTCCAAGCCACTACTGAGAAAGGAAAGGTGATTTCATGCCAAAGGCAAATAGTGCTGCACATACCAAATGGCTGTGCAAGTACCATATCGTCTTTACGCCAAAGTATAGACGAAAAATAATCTACAATCAATACAAGAAGGATTTGGCTCAAATCCTGCATGATCTTTGCACATACAAAGGCGTAGAGATTATGGAAGGACATTTGATGCCAGATCATGTGCATATGCCAGTGAGCATACCGCCGAAGATTCGTGTGTCGCCTTTTATGGGCTACCTGAAGGGGAAAAGCTCGCTGATGATGTTCGATCGGTATGCGAATCTGAAGTATAAGTTTGGGAACAGGCAGGAGTACGAGGATCCGTTCGGGGCGAAGCCTGGAACGGATCAAAGGTAATTGAGCCAATAATTTCCCATTTAGGGGCAGCCAGGTGATAAAAGCAAGGTGGCTTGAACGGAGCTCTCAGGAAGCTTTTTGGCTAGTAACGCGGGCTTATAGCCCGCATCCCGAACCACCCGTTTTACGGGTGGGGGCGATATTAGGCTCCCAGTATCAATGAAGAATCACAGTCTTCAACATCATAATGATGGAAAGAAAGTCTATCTTGACAAAATACCTCTATATGATTATAATTATGTTCATAATCATATAGACGCTAAACTTCAGATACAAGTTACAAAAATAAGGAGATATGGTTATGGCCACAAAAAATATTTATGTTGCAGAAGCAGATCTACACTTATTTGATGATGCTGCCAAGTACGCCGGAAGTGTTTCTGCCGCTGTGATACAGGCACTTCAGGACTTTCTAAGTGTTCAACGCAACAAAAGCGAAGGATATGACAAGATTGAGTTAAACCTCTATGAAAAAGGGGTAAGAAGAAAGGTAATGTTCTATGGTATGGAGATTGCTCGTGTAGAACGTCCGGTAGACGGTGGAATAAGGATTGACACGATTTATAAAACTGCAAAAGGGCAGCTTGCAGTGGCAACCAAGGTTCGCAAGGAGCTTCCGAATTGGGCGAAAGGAAATCCACACGTATGGGAAAACCCGCAGTCTTGGTCACATGATTTTTGGAATCTGGGGGATAGAGTGTTAAACGTATATCCGGACATAGAGAGCCTAAAGGAGAAGGATGCGTATCTTGCCGAGTGCTGCGAATCTTCTCTTTCGGAAAAGCCTTATGAGTTTTTGGATATTTAGATTAGGTATAAATACTAGACCATTCTGATTGAAGAATGATTGCGTGAAAACAAATGCGAGTTCAGGTGGAGTGGATGCCACTGAAAAAGAAAAAGCTGCCGCAGTATTGCGGCAGCTTTTTTGTCACTTCCGGATTTAGCCGAATGTCCTTTATGACGCAATCGATTGTTCGGCGTTCCACATGGCCGTATATTTACCTCCCAACTTTAACAGTTGCTCATGGGTCCCGGACTCCGCGATTTTTCCGTCTGCCACGACGAGGATTCGATCGGCATTTTTTATAACAGACAAGGTATGAGCAATCATCACAACGGTTTTGTTTTCCTGCAGCAGATTTGAAATTGCCTGTTTGACAGCGAGTTCATTCTCAATATCCAAAGAGGAGGTTGCCTCATCCAGAAGCAGAATCGGGCTGTTTTTCAATATGGCCCGAGCAATCGAAAGTCGCTGTCGTTCACCGCCGGATAGCAGATTGCCGTTTTCACCGATGGAGGTATCATACCCTTTTTTCATTTTTCGGATAAATGTGTCACAGTTCGCTTTTTTGCAGGCGGTTTCTATTTCCTCATCCGTAGCGGAAGGTTTTGCGTGGCGTATGTTCTCCCGTACTGTTTCATGAAACAGAAATGTGTCCTGATCGACCATAGAGATGATATTCAGTACATCTTCCGCATTGACATGGAGGATAGAGTGCCCGCCGATGTCAATGTCCCCGCTTTCCGGATCATAATATTTCGCAATCAGATTTAAGATTGTTGATTTTCCGGATCCGGAGTCTCCTACAATTGCGGTTAGCTTATGATCCGGTATTGTGAAACTCATTTTTTTCAGAACAGGTTCTCCCCGCACATAAGAGAACGACACATCATGAAAGGAGATGCCGTGCTCTTTAGGTGAAAAGATATCTTTGCTTTTCGATATTTCCTTTTCTGTCAACAGGTTTTGGATGTTTGCTTTTGAGATCAGGAGATTCCTGTAACTGAACATGTCCACCGAAATTGCAGCGGTCAGCTTTGCTAAAACCATCGGCATCATGCACAGAAACAGGACATGGATTGCGTGGATGAATCCGGATTGCCATGGGATGAATCCAATCCACATAATCAGCGGAACGGTAAGCCAATTTACAATGTTAAAAGCAAAATTAACCGGAATCCCGTGTGCCTCATATTGATAACTGACTGTGCTGAATTTCCGCAGGGCAGCGGTTGTGTTTTTGTTTTTAGTGCCTCCCATTCCATATGCCCGGAAGGTCTGAATTCCGTCGATGTACTCAACGATTTGTCCTACAGCGTCGGCCGTAACAGCATTCTTTTCCTTGCCGTACTTTTCCACAATTCGAAATGACAGCCACATTTCGGGGAGCAACAGAAGAAGAGAAAACAGTAGGATGACCGCAGCCGGGAAATACAGAACACCGATAAAGGAGAGCACGATTGCTGACAGAATCCCGTTTTTTACAAGAGAGGCAAGTTTATGCGTAAGAATCTGCTCATAACCATTGACATCTGCCGTCATAATATTGATGTATTGCCCTTCGCGCTTTTCCGTAAAGCCGGATAACGGAAGCTTTCTGAGTTTATCGCCAAGGCCGAGGCGAATGTTCTTAGACACCTCAGCGCCACCGATTTGGCTCTGCGTATAACCAATGCTGTAAATGACAAGTCGTATCACAAAGATAGCGCCGACGAGGCCGGATAGACTGAAGATGCGCCGCATAGAAGCAGTACCGTCGTACAACATTGTGAGCACTGCGTAAATGACAATATAGTTACTTCCGGAAAGAAGTCCCTCCAAAACGGTCAATATCAGACCACGGTAAAACCGGGTATTTTTGTGGAAAAGATTTTTATCTGTCACCCTGCGATACCTCCTTTTCCATAGGTGATATTCCTTGCCGATTCATAGCTTTTCCAACTTCTTCGGTAATAGCTGTTGCGCGACAGCAGTTCATCATGTGTGCCGATATCGGAAATCGTATGATTCTCTACCACCGCAACCTTGTCACACATGCCGACAACACTGAGCCGATGCGCAATGATGAGGACGGTTTTCCCCTTGGAGAGGTTCCGAATTGCTTTGTCAATCTCCATCTGATTTTCCGGATCGGCGGCACTCGTCGCTTCATCCAAAATAAGAATCGGCGCGTTTTTTAAAATTGCCCGTGCAATGGCAATTCTCTGCTTTTCGCCGCCCGAAAAACGGGAACCGTAACTCCCGACTTTTGTTTCATATCCGTCGGGGAGGGACATGATGAAATCGTCAATTTGTGCTGCACTTGCAGCTTCTCTAACCTGCTCCAAAGAAGCGTTCATCCCCATGCGAATATTGTCAAAGACAGAGTCTCGTGTCAGGAAAGTCTTCTGAAAGACGAGAGATATATGCGCGAGGAGTGTTTCGTATCGGATACTTTTGACATTTTTTCCTCCGATCAGAACCTCTCCGTCATCCGGGTCATAGAAACGGGAAATCAGTGCGGCAATCGTGCTTTTACCCGTGCCGGAGGCGCCTATAACGGCGACTTTTTCGCCTTCGCGGATGCACAGGTTGCAATTTTCAAGCACATTTGTTTTGCCGTCATAGGAAAAGCGCACGCCTTTTAGTGTGATATCACGGCTTTCGGGGAAAGCATCTCCGCCTTCAAAAACCGGAAGTTCCAGTATTTCTTTTACTTTTGTAATGCCGCTGAACGCCTGCGCGAAATTTCCGGAAAGCTGTTGAAGCGGAAGCAATTCCGTCAAATACAAGGAGCCGATATAGGTAAACAGGAGAAATACGCCGGATGTGATCGTTCCCCGCAGGAATAGTCTTCCGCCCAGGGGAACAATCAGCAAAAGTCCGGACTCCAGTATCAGAATAAAGACAGCATACAAGGGGGCGGTCTTTTTCGAGATTCTGTTCCACGCTCTGTTTCCGTCGAGAATGGCTTCTCTGAATTTTTGAAATGATTTGCTACCCATCCGATACGCCTTAATCAGACGCATTCCGCGGACATATTCGACCATGACGGAATTGAAGTCGGCAAGAGATTCGTTGGCCTCAGGCAACATATCAGACATTTTTTGAAACACTGCCATCATCACCGGAATATCCAAAAGGAGAGGAAGCAGAGAAATGAGCGCCAGCGGAACATTCACCGTCATGAGATAAGCAAAAATAACGACAGGACCGGTAAGGTAGCTGACAAGCTCCGGAATGTTATGTGCAAGACATAACTCTAACTTCTCGATGTTCTCATTCAAGACGGTTTTGATTTCACCGGTGCTCCGCTCGTTGACATATCCGAGCGGAACCTTCGCCAGGTGTTCTATGATCATGCAGCGCACCCGAAACAGGGTGTTATAAGCACCTTTGTGCGAGAGCACGCCGGACAGACCAAGCAGAATCATGCGAAGAATGGTTGTGACGGTTACCGGAACGATGATGTCCGTCAATTCTTTCTTTGTCAGCCTTCCCAGTAGGACGCTGTCCATCAAGCGATAAATGCCGACATACGGTCCGATTACAAGCAGTCCGCTCAAAAATGCACACAAGACAGAGGCAAATAAGTACCATTTGTCGCCGCCGGCCCATGTAAGAAGTAATTTGACCGGTTTTTCTCGTCCCTTATTCAAACAGATCACCTCCCTTATTTATCCCCACGGCAGAAAAGAACAATTGCTTCATCTGTGCCTTGTTATCCACACGGAATTTTAAATCGTCGCTGATGTCACCATCGGAAAAAACAAGTATGCGGCTACAAGTCCTGCAAAGAAATTCATAATCGTGTGTCACAACAAATATGATTTTCCCCTGTTCGGAGAGGTTGCGGATTATTTTGGCGACGCTTGTCATGCTCTCATAATCCAATCCGCTGGTAGGTTCATCAAAGACAATCAGTTCTTTTTTACATATCTGTCCCACAGCGACGGCCAGCCTTTGCTTTTGTCCGCCGGAAAGCGTACCGGGATGTTGTGCGGCGAAGGGGGTCAGATCCAGCGTGTCCATCGTTTCTGCAATCAGAGCTGAATTCGGGTTACGAATGCCGAAGGAGCATTCTGCCTCCACGCTCTCTGCAAAAAGTTGAAAATTCACATCCTGCATGACCATATAGGAGATTTTCTGCCGTTTTTTATTTGAGATGATTTTGCCATCCCGGAAAAAATCTCCTTTGATTTCTTGATGCAATCCGCAGAGGGCTCGCGAAAAGGTCGTTTTACCGGTTCCGTTTTTCCCGACAAGTGCAATTACCTCACCCCGTGAAAATTTCGCGCTGATATTTCTCAGCACAGGTTCTTTCCTGTAGAACAGGGAAACATGTTTGAGCTCCAGACTGTTTTCCTGTTCTATCTTCGCAATTACCTTGGGAAGCTCTTTTCGCAAGTCAGTGGTTCGGAGCCCCATGATTCGGCGTTCTTCTTCTGTCAGGGTCAGGAATTCTTTGGCAGAGTAATTTTTTGTTATCTGCCCTTCATCCAATACAAGGATGCGGTCAACGATATCCATCAGGTAATATAGGCGGTGTTCGACAATCAAAATGGTTTTTCCCTGAGACTTAAGCTCTTTGAGATGAGCTCTTAAAGCATCAACGGTCTCCATATCCAGATTGGAGGATGGCTCGTCCAAAAGGTAAACCGAAGGATTCATGGCATATACAGAGGCAAAAGCAATCTTCTGCTTTTCTCCGCCGGAAAGAGAGAAAAGATTCCTTCCGCGCAGATTTTCAATTTTCAGATTCCTTGCGGCGGCAGCCACTTTTTGCGCAATCTGTTCCCTGGGCAAGGCCCGGTTTTCCACGCCAAATGCAAGCTCGCTGTCTGTATCCACATTGAAGAACTGTGTCTTTGGGTTCTGAAACACCGAACCGACAAGGGATGCGATTTCGTACATCGGAAGTTCCGATAGGTTCTGTCCGTCAAGCAGAACATTCCCGGTCAGCTTCCCGGGATAGATATTGGGGATAAGTCCGTTTACAAGGCGCGTCAAGGTGGTTTTTCCGCAGCCGCTCTTCCCGCAGAGAAGGACGCATTCTCCGTCATTCACCGTGAAATTGATGTCATGCAAACTCGCTGTTCTAGGTATATTCGTCTGCGCCCTGTGTGAGTCATATGAAAAAGACACATGCTGAAATGTAATCATGGTGACACAATCCTTTCCCAAATAAGCCCCAGCACAAGAATGCAGACTGCAAGAACTGTGGCAATCCGGTCTCTTCTCCGGAAGCGTATCTCAAGAAGGCAGGTACGTGGCGTTGGGTTCTCTATCCCGCGAGTAACTGCGGCGGCAGAGAGTTCATCTGCCGCATTGGAAGCTGTCATCAGCAAGGGGACATAGAGACATTCCACCGTCATAACCGGATTTTTCAGAAAGCCGAACAAGGAGGGAGTTACATCTCTGAGCCGCATGGCGTCCTTGATATACCCCCAGTCCTCACAAACTGTGGGAATGTACCGAAGCATGATTGCCAACGGAATAATCACCTGCTTGGGAATATGCGCTTTGTTCATCGCGGTCAGGAATTCATTGACCTTCGTCGTGGAGAGAATAATGTTTGCCAGAAAAGCACAGGGGTAGACCGTATAAAATAAGCCGAGCCAGGATGTGAATACGGTGTAAAACAGGCCTTTTTCAAGTGACATAATTCGTGTTGTCAGCAGGTAAAAGACGCCGTAAAATGCCGCCGGCACAAGTGATTTTCGGACTTTTCCGCTTGCGCACCCGAATATGGTAATCGCAAAAACGAGTAAGTTCTCATAGGAAAGAGAGGGCACAATCGTCGCTGAAATCACGCATAGAATCAGCAGAATCATTTTTGTGCGGGGATCAAACGACAGCCCGGGACGGCTTTTGGTGTTCGCACTTTGTATCATGCCGTGATTCCCGCTTTTTCAAATTGCTTCTTTAACAGTTGACTGCCGATAAAACCGCTGAAAAGGGCGACTAAAACAGTGCCTGCCAACATGGTTATCAAAATCCGCCGGTTGACGGTTGCCGCCATTGTATCCAGGTATTCCTGCGGGGTGCCCTTTTCCGACATCCTGCTTACCCAGGCCTGCGGATTGATGAAATATGCAAGATAGGACCCGGTTCCGCCGAGGCAGAAAACAATATAGGATAGAATGTTGATTTTAATATTCCGATAGCGTCCGGTCCTTGCTACCAGATCGGCCAGTGCGCTTCCGGCCAGATAGCCGATGGTCATTCCGATATGCATGCCGGTCACATAGCAGAAGATTGCCATCATCAGCCCCGCAATAAAAATCGGTCCCGGTTTTGGCACTTTTGCGACCAGTAAAAGATATACCGGTCCGGCAAGAAGTGCCGCGCCTACCGGAAAATAAAAGGTCAAGGTCGGGAACATTGCAAAGGGCCCCCCGCTCAAGGAAATACATATCAATATAATGGCGGAAAAGACACCGACAGTAATGAGATCCTTGACTGTAAGTTTCTGTTTCCTGCGGTTTGTTTCACTTGTCATAACAAAGGCCCTCCCTTTCAGTGTACACATTGCAGTGCAAAAGACGCGGTGGTAGTATAGTATTAGATTTGACTAAATACAAAAACAGTATAGAAAATCAGGAAAAGCAAAACAATACGGTTGAGAACGGTTTGTCTGATGCGTATGAAATCGCGTCCGATATGTATGATTTCGAGGGGATTGCGTATGGAAATCGACGAATTTTACAGAGAATGGCTTACCAGCAGCGGTTTTGTTGAGAGTAAGTCAACACACAACTTCAGCCCTGCCGGAAAAGTGTACCTCGCTCCAAAGGGAGTAGCCTGCGGATATTACTGGGTCTATGGAGAAAAAGATTTGTTTGATATTAAAATCCACGATTTCTATTTTTTCGAGGATCATTTGATATCCCTGACTACGCCGGAGTGTTTAAGCATTACCTACTATGACTCTGTGTCCGGGGAGGAGTTGACCCCTTACCGCCGCTTAACCGCAGGGTGTGTCAAAACCTTTCACGGAGGACATGAGGTATATCAATCTATGATGCACAAGAATATTCCGATTCGTTCCGTGGGAATTGAAGTATTTCCTGCATATTATGAAAAGTATCTGCGGGAAAGCTACCCGAATGACTATGTTCCTCCGCAGGAAGCATTCGGTCGCGTTGGGCAAACACTCGACTTCCCGAAAATGTCACAGCTTTTGCGTCAGGTTTGGGAGTATAGAGGAGAAGGCATACCTGCAAAGTTGTTTTATGAGGCCAAGGTTGCGGAAGCAGTCTCTCTTGTTTATGAACGTGGAAAGAACAGCAAAAATGATAGCTGCGGAAGAATATCTAAGCAGGACATGGATGCCTTAAACAATGTCGCATCCTATATCAATGACCACTTCAATTCGGAACTTCCGCTGGATACGCTTGCACGAATCGCCTGTATGGGCACCACAAAGTTGAAGACCTCTTTTAAGCAAACCTATCACTGTACGATTTCCGAATACATCCAACAGCGGCGCATGCGTCACGCGGAAATGCTTCTGGTCTCTACAGACCTTGCAATCGAGCAGGTTGCTTCAGCGGTCGGGTATTCCAATGCCGGAAGATTTGCGGCAAATTTTAAAACCAATGCAGGGCTGTTTCCATCGGAATATCGCAAAATGGCACGCAGGAAATACGACAGTTCTCTCGGATGAAGAGAAAGCTGACTTTTCGGAAAAGAGAGGAAGTATCCTCATATTGCGGTGCCTACGACATTGTGAGGAGTCTGATAAAGGGACTGAATTCGTCGGCAACCGGGGATGAGAGGATGTGATCGCGAAGAAAATGGATATTAGCTACATTCTAAAATGTACTCAAAAGTTATGGTTTACATGGCAGATCTTGTCGAAGACGCTTTGCTCAATATTATACATAAAATTCGAATAGATGTTATAAGATTTGTTGCTGTCAACAGAGGTAAAATTCCGGAGATGAAATAAAAGCATGAAGATTGCTCGAAAGTCCTGTAAATGATATAATTTTTAAACAAATATAGGTCGTAACAGAACTGTTTTGTTATGTTGTGTTTCGGAGTCAGACAAAGGGACCGGCGTAAACAAGTTTTGACGGAACCTCGTTGTCGCCACTGTATGAGTGTAGGAGGAAGCATGATGATTGTTCCGCACTATTATGAGGACTTGGATGTATTACACGAGGGTACCTGTCCTGACCGAGCTTATTACATTCCGGCTTCTCGGAGAATGGATGATTTGGTTGAAGAGAGAGAGAAATCAGATCGTTTCCAACTCTTAAACGGCAACTGGAAGTTTCGTTATTTTGAGAGCATCTACGACCTAAAAGAAAGTTTTTATCGCGAGGATTATGGGGCGGAAGACTTTGAAGTGGTTCAGGTGCCCGGGGTATGGCAGAACTACGGCTATGACCGGTATCAGTACACCAACATTCGCTATCCCTTTGCGGCAGATCCGCCCTATGTTCCGCAGGAGAATCCTTGCGGCGCTTATATCCGCCGCTTTCAATATCAAAAGGATGCAAATGCCCCGAGAGCCTTCCTCGAGTTTGAAGGGGTGGACTCCTGCTTTTATGTCTGGCTGAATGGACGCTACTTGGGATACAGTCAGGTATCACATGCACTGAGTGAGTTCGAAGTGACAGATGCGCTTTGCGAGGGGGAAAATGTACTTGCTGTCCTTGTCTTAAAGTGGTGTGATGGAAGTTATCTGGAAGATCAGGATAAGTTCCGGATGAGCGGCATCTTTCGTGATGTCTATCTTTTGAAGCGGCCGGAGCAGGGAATCTTTGACTACTTTATCAATACCGAGCTCAAGGGTGAGACGGCAATCCTTCGTATCAGGGCTAGTTATCTGGATGGTGCGGTGCCGATTACCGCGACCCTTTTGGACGCGGAGGATGAGCAGATAAGTTGCGTTACATTTGAACACGAGGCGGAATGGGAACTGCAAAATCCGATGCTCTGGAACAGTGAGAGCCCTTATCTCTATACCCTGATTTTGGAAACGCAGGATGAGGTTATTACAGAGCGGGTCGGAATTCGCGAGATTCATATCGAAGGCAATGTTGTATACATTAACAGTCGGCCGGTGAAGTTTCGCGGCGTGAATCGCCATGACTGCAATCCGGTGACCGGTCCGGTGATTTCTGTCGCACAGATGAAACAGGATTTGGAACTGATAAAGCAGAACAATTTTAATGCAATTCGAACCAGCCATTATCCGAATCAGCCGATGTTCTATCAGCTCTGTGACCAATACGGTTTTTTTGTCATTGATGAAGCGGACAATGAGAGCCATGGTCCGTGGAACCTCTATTACCGAGAGGATACGGATGAAGAGCGCGCAGCCCGTTGGAATGAAATGATTTCCGACAACCCCCTATTCAATGAGGCGACGCTTGACCGTGCACGCAAACTTGTGGAACGTGATAAAAACCGTCCCTCTGTCATTGTCTGGTCCATGGGGAATGAGGGAGGTTATGGCTGTACCTTTGAGAGAGCCTTGGAATGGACCAAGGCGTATGACCCGAGTCGTTTGACTCATTATGAGAGTGCATATTACCGGGGCCGGGCGCGAAAGTATGACTATTCCAAGATAGACCTCTACAGTCGCATGTATCCGTCCTATGAGCAGGTGCTGGAGTATGTTGAGGGGATGGCCGACAAACCTTATCTGATGTGTGAGTACTGCCACTCAATGGGAAATGGAGCAGGTGATTACGAGGACTACTTTGAGCTGATTGAGCAATACGATTGCATCTGCGGAGGCTTTGTCTGGGAGTGGTGCGACCACGCGATTTACAAGGGCAAGTCTGAAAACGGAAAGCCCATGTATTGGTATGGCGGAGATCACGGAGAGTATCCGCATGATGGCAATTTTTGCATGGACGGACTGGTATACCCAGACCGTAGGCCGCACAGTGGTTTGAAAGAAGTGAAAAATGTACAGCGCCCGCTTCGAGTGCTTTCTTATGACCGCAGTACGGCAGTTCTGGTTCTGAAGAATGAGCTGAATTTCACAGATGTGAAGGGCTATTTGGACATTGTTTATGAATTGAGCTGCGACGGTCGACGCGTGAGTTCGGGATGCATTGCGGCGGATGAACTGCCGTCGATTGCGCCGTATGAGACGGGAGAACTTATCTTGCCGTTGAATATCCCTGAGGATGGACGCGTTTTTCTGAAATTCAGCTATCGCCTGAAAAAGGCGAATGCGCTCTGCCCGATGGGACATGATTTGGGGTTTGATGAGCTTTGGCTTGCAAATACCGACAGCCGAAATCAAGACGTCTGTGCCTTCGAACAGGCGGAGCAAGTTCGGAATGCAGCAGCGGCGGCGTTGTCTGTAGAAGAGAATGAAAGGCAACTGCTGATTTTCGGTGAGGGATTTTGCTATACCTACAATAAGCTTCAAGGCGTGTTTGAGCAGATGAGACTCGGAGAAAAGGCACTCTTTGATCGGCCGATGGAGCTGAACATTTGGAGAGCGCCGATCGATAACGATATGTACATCAAAGCAGAGTGGCAAAAGGCGATGTATGACAGGGCGTTCAGTCGGTCGTATTCAACGGAGTATACGCTGAAGGCGAAGGAGCTGGTTATTCACGGGAAGCTTGCCATCTTAGCAGTGACAGTTCAGCGCATCATGAATATTGATGTAACTTGGAAGGTCTCCGCGAGCGGTAAGGTTTCGGTACATATGGATGTGGAACGCAATCCGGAATTTCCGGAACTTCCGCGTTTCGGCCTGCGCCTCTTTCTACCCGCAAATATGCATGCGCTTCATTACTTTGGACTCGGACCGGAAGAAAGCTATGTAGACAAGAGAAGGGCAGCTTCGCACGGCATTTATCGCGCAGAGATTTGTGACTTACATGAGGATTACCTGAGGCCGCAGGAAAACGGAAGCCATGACGATTGCGACTATGTTGTGCTGAAAGGCGAAGGCTTAAAACTGCGTGTTTATGGATCATCAAGCTTTTCTTTCAATGCCTCGAACTACACGCAGGAGGAGTTGACGGAAAAGAAGCACAACTACGAACTGGAGCCTTGCGGAAGCACAGTGCTCTGCCTCGACAAGAAGCAGAACGGAATCGGATCGAACAGTTGCGGACCACGCCCGAAGGAAAAATACAGATTCGTGGATTCTGGTTTCAGTTTTGATTTGAGCATGGTGCCGGAAGAAGGCTAAAGGGGCTGTCACGATGGAAATGAGAGAAAAGACCTATTTAAAATGGTATAACAAGATTGGCTATGGCTCAGGTGACATTGCCGGCAATGTGATTTACGCACTGCTGTCCGCCTTTGTCATGATTTTTCTGACCGATACAGTCGGGATGAACGCCGGTATCATCGGCAGTCTGATTGCAGCCTCCAAACTTTTGGACGGTGTTAGCGATATTTTCTTCGGAGTTCTGATTGACAAGACAAGTACAAAAATGGGTAAGGCGCGTCCTTGGATGTTCTACGGATACTTTGGCTGCGCAATCTGTTTGGTTGCAATCTTCTGTATTCCGGCGAATATTAGCGCTTTTGCGCAGTACACCTGGTTCTTTGTTGCTTACACTGTTTTGAATGCAGGCTTCTATACCGCAAATAACATCGCGTATTCCGCCTTAACCGCGTTGATTACCAAAAACAACCAGGAGCGTGTAGAAATGGGCTCCATCCGGTTCATGTTTGCCTTTGGTACCAGCATGTTGATTCAGACAATTACGGTATCTTTTGTGGCAGCTTTTGGCGGCGGGGCAGCTGCCTGGAGAACGGTTGCAATTATTTATGCGGTTGTTGGTTTGATTTCCAATACGATTTCTGTGATGTCAGTGCGTGAGCTTTCTCCCGAAGAATTGGCAGGGAATGAAATTAACCCGGTTGTCTATGACAAGCAAATCAAAGAGGGAGAGCTGGAACAGGTTGCCGAGGAACTAAAGGGGGAGGCACAGACAGGGGAGGAAAAATACAGCTTAGGAGCTGCGTTTAAACTCCTGGTTCAGAATAAGTATTATTTGATGATTGTGGTTTCCTACTTGCTCATGCAAATTTATTCCGCAACGCTGAACATGGGTATTTATTTCATGTCCTATGTTCTGAAAAATGCAAATCTGCTCGGCGTTTTTTCCTGGGCAATCAATATTCCGATGATTGTCGGACTTCTGATGACACCGATGCTGGTACAGAAGTGGGGAGGAATGTTCCGGCTCAACAAGATGGGATATATCATCGGAAGTCTGGGACGCATCTTGGTAGTTGTCGCGGGTTATATGGGAAGTGTACCGCTCATGCTGGCTAGTACTGCCATTGCAGCGTTGGGCATGAGTCCTCTTCAAGGCAACATGAATGCGCTCATTGCGACTTGCTCGGAATACACTTATCTGACTACAGGGAAGAGGGTTGACGGAACCATGTATTCTTGCACGTCCTTCGGAACAAAGGTTGGCGGTGGTATCGGAACGGCAGTTGCCGGCTGGCTACTGGCGTTGTCTGGCTATGTGGGAGGGGCTGAGGTACAGTCCGCGGCTTGCATGAACATGCTCCACATTCTTTATCTTTGGATGCCCATGGTCCTTACCATCTTGATTACACTGATTCTGCGCGGATTGAATGTCGAGAAAGCAGTTGTGGAGCAGAAGGAAAAATAAGAATTAGGCCCTTGTGAGTCGTTTTTCTCGCAAGGGCTTATTAGTTCTGATTTTCAAGCAGTCCGTAATGCAGAGAGGTGGGGAGGCTCTTCCGGAAACGGAATCCGAAAATGTTGAACTCGGATATTAGAGTATGGTGTTCGACGCAGTCTTGCCGTAGCTTTTTATGCCTTGCCGTTATGTTGAAAAAGCCCCGCCGAACCGTTATGATACATAACAGATTGATAACCATGGATGTAATTATGCTGCAAACCGTTCCACAGGAGAGTTTGGTCTGATTTTGTAGGCGTAGTTGCTTTGCCCCGGCTGCGCGCGGTTGCAGCCGGGGCTTTGTATTTCCGAGAAAGCGGATGGGAGGAAGATGAGCAGAGTATTGGTGACCGGCGCATACGGTTTTCTGGGACGCTATGTGGTGCGGGAGCTGCTTGCGCACGGCTATGAAGTGGTCGCTTTCGGGCGCAAGCGGGATAAACTCGAAGCGCTGCGCGCGGACAGTGCGGAAGCCGCAGAGCTCTTTGTCGGGGACTTTTGCCGGCAGGAGGACATCACGGCGGCGACAAAGGGCGTGGACTTTGTGATTCACGCGGGGGCGCTCTCTACGGTCTGGGGCAAGCGCTCCGACTTCATGGAGACCAATGTGCGCGGCACGCAGCGGGTGGTACGCGCCTGCAAACAAAATAAAGTGAAGCGCTTGGTCTTTGTCTCATCGCCGAGCATCTACGCGGGAAAGTGCGACCGCCTGAACATACGGGAGGAGGACTACGATGCCTCAAATCGTCTGAACTACTATATCGAGAGCAAGATTTTGGCGGAAAAAGTACTGCGGGAGCAGCGGAGCGTTCCTTGCGTAATCCTACGCCCGCGGGGTCTCTTCGGCATTGGGGACAGCAGCATCATTCCGCGGCTCATCAAAGCAAATCGGCGGAGCGGTATTCCGCTTTTTCGGGGCGGACATAATCTCGTGGACATCACCTGCGTGGAAAATACAGCGCTCGCCCTGCGGCTTGCCGTCGAGAGCGAGGCCGCGGTAGGGCAGGTCTATAACATCACGAACGGAGAGCCGCAAGAATTTCGGGCAATTCTGGAGGAGCTCTTTCGGGCGCTCGGCGAAACGCCGCGGTATCTGCGCCTGCCACTCGGCCTTCTCTACGGCGTCGCGACTTTGTCGGAGCGGGTTTACCGCCTGTTCCGCCTGGACGGGGAGCCGCCGTTTACGCGTTACACGATATGTACGCTCGGCTACAGTCAGACCTTAAACATCGAGAAAGCGGAGCGGGAACTCGGCTACAGGCCTATTGTCAGCCTGCGCACGGGGATTCGGAAGTATGCGAAGGGGGAGCGATGACAGCATTCAAGTCCGTTGAGAGTATCCGCTACTATGCCTGCGGTTACTGCACCAACGATTTGCACACGGTGTTTCGGGGATATCCGCATGAAAAACGGCAGTTTCCGGCGGGCGTCTTTTTAATCCGACACGCGAAAGAGGGCTATATCCTTTTTGACACCGGCTATAGCAGCGAAATCTCTGCCTTAGGGTTTCAGGGGAGGCTCTACCATCTGTTGAATCCGACTGTTGTGCGCCCGGCGGATGAGATTCAGAATCAGCTCATGGCGGACGGGATTCAGCCGGAGGAGATACGCTACCTCTTTCTGTCGCACCTGCATCCGGACCACATCGGCTGCGTGAAGCACTTCAAGTCGGCTCGGATTGTGCTGAGTCGGGATGCCTATTTGCGCTACCGCCGCAACCGGCTCGGAGACCTGATTTTTCAAAGGCTCTTGCCGCCTTGGTTTGCGGCGCACTGCACAGTGCCGGAACGCGCTCAGCTTCGGGAAGAGAAGAATGCGTATTTTTCCTACTGCGATTTTTTCGGGGACGGGAGCCTACTCTTAACGCAGATGGACGGACACGCGCGGGGGCAGCTCTGCTGTCTGGTGGAAAATAAAATCTTTCTCGGGGCGGATGCAAGCTGGGGCAATGAATTCGTCGGAAAATCGGATGAACTCCGCTTTCCGGCGCGGCTTGTGCAGTACGATATGCGCGCCTATCGGGAAAACGATCGCATTCTGTCGCGCATGCGCTCGGACGGCATACGGCTATGCTTTAGCCATGACCGCGGAATCGAGGAGGTCATCAAGGGATGAGAGAGCGTTTGGCGGTTGTTTGGTACTTCATTCGGGCGCGCTACTTACAGCGTTTCCGCACGAGAAAGGCGCTGCGGCGCTATCAGAAACGGCGGGTGCTCGGGCAACTCGCTTATCTGAAAAAGCACTCTCCGTATTTTAAGGGGCTTTCCGTTCATAGCTTCGAAGACTTTAAGAAACTGCCCCTGATGAACAAGCAGTTCATGATGGAGCATTTCAATGCGTTGAACTGTGTCGGCATAGACCGGGATGAGGCGCTTTCCCTTGCAATCGACAGCGAAAAGCAGCGTGAATTCTCGGAGAAGCTCGGCGGTATCTCCGTGGGGCTGTCCTCGGGAACCAGCGGCGCGCGGGGGCTCTTTTTGGTGAGCGACAGGGAACGGGCGCTCTGGGCGGGAACGGTGCTCGCCAAGTTTTTGCCGAAGGGCAGACTTTTCGGCCATCGTATCGCCTTCTTTCTCCGCGCGGACAATAATCTCTATGAGACCATAGATTCCAAGCTGATACGGTTTCGCTACTTTGACCTTCTGAAAGACATGACGGAGAATCTTTCGGAACTCGCGGCCTACCGCCCGAGCTTGCTGGTCGCACCGCCGTCGGTCTTACTCGACATCGCGCGGGCCATAGAGCGCGGAGAACCGAACATTCGTCCCGAGAAAGTCATCTCGGTCGCGGAGGTGCTGCGCGCGGAGGATGCCGCCTACCTAAAGGCGCAATTCGGGCTTCAAGTCATCCACCAGGCCTATCAGTGCACGGAGGGCTTCCTCGGCTATGTCTGCGAATGCGGGAACTTTCACTTAAATGAGGAACTGGTGTTAATCGAACGGGAGTATCTGGACGAAACGCGATTTGTGCCCATCGTCACGGACTTTACAAGGCAGTCGCAGCCAATCGTCCGCTACCGCCTGAATGACATTCTGGTCGAGAAAAAGGGGCATTGCCCCTGCGGGAATCCCGCAAGTCTGATTCAGTACATCGAAGGGCGAGAGGACGATATCTTTTACTTTGCGGGCACCCATCGAAACGAGGTGGCCGTTTTTCCGGACTTCATAAGCCGCTGCGTGATTTATGCGGAAGGAGTAAAGAACTATAAGGTCGTGCAGGACGGCAGAGCCCATGTAACTGTCTTTCTGGAGCGGGAGAGTTCCGATACCGCAGCGCAAATTCGGCGGGAGTTTTTGCGTCTCGCGGAAAAGATGAAGTTTCACTGCCCGGAAATCGCGTTCGCGCCCTATGTGCCGGATTTTCACAGAAAGATGAAGCGCGTGGAGCGGAAAATCGGGGGTTGAGAAAAGATGTGTCGCCGGATCACAAAGCGATTCCGAGCGTGTATATCATGGGTTTTCCGTAATCGGGCAGGCGCGGACTTGGGAGAATGGCAAAACGACTGCCGTGCTTCCTGTGTATGATACAAACAAAGAAGCGTAACAACGATACATAATACAATCGATGAGATATCAAGTTGTATGCGAAGCAAAAGTTAAAAAGTGAGCACTGCGGAACGAGACGGAAGCGTTGGACTTGGAAAGGAGAGCAGGCAGAGATGAGAAACATCCGAATTGCGGGCTACGGGAAGTATGCGCCGGAAAACACGATGGAATTTCACGGGGAGTGCCGCTACCGCGCAAACGGCAGCGAGACGCAACTTGATATGGCGGTCAAGGCAGCCAAGCGGGCGCTTGCGAGCGCGAAGATGCAAATCGAGGAGATGGACTGCATTGTCTCTGCGAGTGCGGTCATGATGCAGCCCATTCCCTGCAATGCGGCGTTGATTCACGAGCAGCTCGCAAAGGGCAGCAATATTCCGGCAATGGACATTAACTCTACCTGTACGAGCTTTGTGACGGCACTCGATACGATGTCTTACTTAATCGACGCGGGGCGCTACCGGAATGTACTGATTGTCTCGAGCGACATTGCATCCGAGGGCTTAAATGAGAAGCAAGAGGAGAGCTATGAGCTCTTTTCGGACGGGGCCGCGGCCTTTGTCATAAGCAGTACGGAAAACGAGAAGCAAGGCGTCATGGACAGCATTATACGCACCTATTCCGAGGGGGCGCATTCCACCGAGATTCGCGGCGGCGGAACCTTGCGCTCCGCCATGAAATACCGTCCCGAGGACAGGGCGGACTACTGCTTTGACATGAAGGGAAAGAGCATTTTAAGTCTCAGCGCGAAAAAACTCCCGGAACTCTTCCGGGAGTTTGAAGAGAAAAGCGGCATTTCCTGTTCGGAGGTCGATATGATCGTGCCGCACCAGGCGAGTAAGGCGCTCCCCTTTATCATGAGCCGCCTCGGCATCCCGGCGGAAAAGTATGTGGACCGGGTGAGTCAATACGGCAACATGGTCTCGGCTTCGATTCCCTATGTGCTCTGCGCGCTCCTTGAGGAGGGCAGGATAAAGGAGGGAGATCGTGTGCTTCTCTGCGGGACGGCGGCGGGGCTCACTTGTAACCTGCTGCTGTTACAGCTCTGAGGCAGGGGAAATGCAAAGCGCAATGAGAGGCAAACGAGTGGTCTTTTTTTCGACCCCGGCATACGGGCATCTGCAGGCTGTGTACCCAGTGCTCGCGCGGCTTGTCAGGGCAGGCGTTCGGGTAGACTGGTATTGCACCGAAGCGTACAGGGAGTTGGTCACGAAGACGGGCGCACACTTTCATCCCTATCGTGTGGATTTTTCGCGCTATCCGCTCGACCGGCTGACGGCGGACTTCTTTTCACTCTACCGCGGACTGCTCGTGCTGAATCGGCGCTGCTATCTGCGCTACAGACGGGAAATCCGAGAGAATCCGCCGGATCTTTTGCTCTATGATTCGATGTGTTCGTTCGGTAAGAATCTTGCGAAACAATTCGGATTACCATCCGTCTGTCTCTGTACGACCCTCGCCTACAATCTGCCGACTTTGATCTTTTCGAATCTCTTTTGGCCCTCACTGAAGCTGACGGTAAAGCATGCGCCGGAACTTCTGCGACTTACGCTTAAGGAGCAGTGCTTTCGGCGGCGGGAGGGGCTGCCGGGCTTTTCTCCCTTGGATCTCTTTGTGAACCGCGGGGACAAGACCCTGGTGTTTTCGCCCCCGGAATTTCAACCCTTTGCGCAAAGCTTCCCGCCCTCCTTTGATTTTGTGGGAACCACCATACGGGACCGGATTGAAGCCGATAGCAGCATAGAGAACTGCGATATCTACCTCTCGCTCGGCAGTATTTTTGCGGCGCGCACAGGCGAACTGGAGAGGATTCTGGAGACTCCGCTGTTCCGGGGGAAAAAGGTGATTGTGAGCGCGGGATATGCCGCAGCAGACTTACAAAAACGCCTCGGGCGTGAGCGGCTTAGCTTTGTGCGCGGCACGAATCAGCTTGCCCTGCTTCCGAAGACCGGTCTCTTTGTGAATCACGGGGGCTTAAACAGTGTCTATGAGAGTCTCTACTTCGGCGTATTTCAGATTTGTATCCCGCAGCAGGAAGAACAGCGGCTCACCGCGCTTTTGGTAGAGAAAAAGAAGCTCGGGCTCTGTTGCCCGCGGCCGCGCGGATGGAGCGAGGCGGAACTAAGGCGGGCAGAGTTAAAATGCCGCCCGCAGATAGAGCGCTATCAGCGCATCCTAAAATCCTATGACGGGACCGTGAGGGCGCTTCGCTGTATCCGAGAGCTCCTGCGACGACGCTAAAACAATCGAAAAAGTTTCCGAGAATTACTTTGAGATAAGAGCCCTTTTCATCTCCTCCCCGGAGATGGGTAGGGCTCTTTTGATTTCGCCAAGCCTCGCTTTATCGCCTCAGAATTGCAAAAAAAAAGGCAAAACGGCTGTCCGGGATGAGACAAAGTTTGAAAAAAACAGAAGAAAAAGCGGCGGTGAAAGTCGGAGAAGATAGTCTTTTTCTTATAGCAATCGGCGAAAAGCGAACATAGGTTTTGGAAGGCAGAATCTGTAATTCAACTATTATGTACAAAAAATAGATATGTATATTGTGCAATATTACGGAGTGTATACAGAAATGCTAATTTAGAACAGTGATTATACACGACTAACACGGTGAAATCATTGCCAGTGTGTTAAAAATGAGTTATTATCTCTGTAGTACTTGTTTTGTGTGTGTAATCCGGACCAGGGAGGATGAAAATGAAGTTCAAAGAGATGCAATACGAGCGAATTTCGGTGGAGAGCATCGCCGAAGAATCAAAGAGGCTCACAAAAGCGCTGAAAGAGGCAAAGAGCTTTGCCGAGGCCGAGGCGGCTTTCCTCGAAGAAGACGAGCTGTCGGGACATGTCTCAACCATGTGGGCACTTGCTTCGATTCGCCATTCGATCGACACAACAGACAAGTTTTACGACGACGAACAAAACTACTGGAACAATGCGTCTCCGCAGATTCAGGAATACAACCAGGAGTGGACGCAGGCTTTGCTGGCATCGCCCTTCCGCAAGGAGTTCGAGGAGAAGTACGGCAGCATTATCTTTGTGAACGCAGAGATGGAGTTAAAGACCTTCTCGCCGGAGATTATTCCGCTCTTACAGCAGGAGAACGAACTGGTCACCGCCTATGAGAAGCTGCTCGCGAACGCGCAGATTCCGTTTGAGGGAGAGTATTACACCATTTCGCAGATGTCGCCCTTTAAGAACGACCCGGACGATGCGAGACGCCTCGCTGCCTGGAAGGCAGAGGGACAGTGGTATAAGGATAATCGGGAAGAGCTGGACCGCATTTACGATCAGCTTGTAAAGCTCAGAGATGAGATGGGGAAAAAGCTCGGCTACGAGAACTTCCTGCCGCTCGGCTACTACCGCATGCAGAGAAACTCCTACGACAAGAACGATGTCGAGAAGTTCCGCGCGGCGGTACAGAAGTATGTGGTGCCGGTGGCGGTCAAGGTCTACGAGAGACAGGCAAAGCGCCTCGGCAAGACTTATCCGATGAGCTACGCCGACAATGCGATGGAGTTCCGCTCCGGAAATCCGAAGCCGCAGGGCACGCCGGATGATATTGTCGCGGTGGCAAAGAAGTTCTACGAATGGCGTTCCCCGGAGACCGCGGAGTTCTTCAACCACATGATTGAAGATGAGCTCATGGATTTGCTCTCCACAAAGGGCAAGCAGGGCGGCGGCTACTGTGCGGGACTTCGAGACTATAAGACGCCGTTTATCTTTGCAAACTTTAACGGCACCCAGCACGACGTCGAGGTCGTGACCCACGAGGCGGGACATGCCTTTGCGGATTACATGAACCGCAACCGCGTGCCGATCGGAACCTGCGGTCCGAGCCTTGAGGCCTGCGAGGTGCACTCCATGTCGATGGAGTATTTCGCGGAAGAGTTTGCGGATCGGTTCTTCGGACCGGACGGAAATAAGTTCAAATACTCCCACTTAAGCGGCAGTCTCTGCTTTATTCCCTACGGTACCATGGTGGATCACTTCCAGCATATCGTCTACGAGAACCCGCAGCTCACGCCGGCGGAGAGACACGCAAAGTGGAAGGAGCTCCTCGCAATTTACCAGCCGTGGATGAAGCTGGACGGCGAAATCCCCTTCTATGCGGAGGGACAGAGCTGGCAGAGACAGCACCACATCTATTCGATGCCGTTCTACTACATTGATTACTGCCTCGCGCAGACGGTCGCACTGCAGTTCTGGAACCGGATTCAGAAAGACCAGAACGACGCGTGGAAGCACTACATGGCTTACACCGTACAGGGCGGAAGCGTGGTATTTACGGAACTCTTAAAGAACGCAGGTCTCGACAGTCCGTTTGAGGGAGACTGCCTGAAGGAAGTCTGCGAGACCGCGGCGAAGTATCTGGATGACTTCGACCTGACGGGAATCGAATAATGGGAATGTTCCGAAGCCCCTATGACCGAAACGGGGTGCTCTCGGAGGAGGCCATGCAAGACAGGGCAAAGCGCTACCGGGATCTACGACCGGAGGCGCTTGCGATACGGGAGAACCGCATACTGGGCATGATGTACCCGGCGCTACTTCCGTTTACACTGCTTCCGGGTTTCTTGCCGCGAGTCGCGGTGGCGCGAACGGCGCTTCTCATCATACCGTATGCGCTGGAAGTGGTCTCGATTCTGCTGACCGGCATTACCCTGGTCGACTTCCTGCGAAAAAGTCGGGGAGCGGTGAACGGCTATATCTATAAAAATACCTTTATGGGTTTACAGGTGCGAACGGCGCTCTCGGGTATTTTCGGCATCTTGTTCGGCTTGTCGCAGCTGGTTTGGATGCTGCGACATCGCGCGGAATTGCAGGCGACGGAAGCGGGAGTTCTGTTGACACAGCTTTGTTTTCTCGCGGTACTGCTGTTCTTCTGGCGAAAGCTCGGCCTGATTATAAGTAATTGGCACTTGTCGACCTGAACGGAATGGCGTATAATAATTCATATTATTGGATTTTTAATAAATTTTGGTAACACGCGGGACGGCCCTTAAGAGGGCAGGGCCATCCTGTTGCAAAGGAGCCGCGCACATAGATGTGCGGCAGCCCAAACAAACGAAGGAGGAAAAGGGGATGAAAAAGACAAGACGGATCGTTGCCTCCCTTTTGGCAGCGACCATGGCAGTTTCGCTTCTGGCAAGCTGTTCTTCGAAGAAGGACACCGGTGCTTCGGACGGAACCAAGACGTCAGGTGAGGCGGGCGCAGGAGATGCGACCGGAAGCCTCGTCTATGCGGGCGGTGAGTTCACCGCGAAGTTCTCGGCATTCTTCTCGGAAGTCGTTCCGGATTCTGACGTGGTTGCGCAGTGCACGGCAGCCCTCCTGACGCAGGACAGAAACGGTGCAATGGTCTTAAAGGGCATTGAGGGAGAGACCCGCGAGTACAACGGAAAGCAGTATACCTATAAGGGTATCTCCGATCTCGTTGTCACCGAGAACAGTGACGGCACGGTCTACTACGATTTCACCCTGAAGGACGGCCTCAAGTTTGAAGACGGCGAGCCGCTCACGGTTGATGATGTCATCTTCTCCATGTATGTCCTTTCGGATCCGACCTACGACGGTGCTTCTACCTTCTTCGCACTTCCGATCGAGGGAATGGAGGCTTACAGAAGCGGTGTGGACACCCTCTTTAACCTGATGGTAAAGGCAGGCGAGAACAACACCGACTTCTCCAAGTGGACCGAGGATCAGCAGAAGAAGTTCTGGGCTTCCTACAACAAGGCCGCAGAGGCATTTGTGAAGGAAATCGTGGACTCCAACATTGCAAACGGCTCCAACAAGGAGGGCGACTCGATTGCGGCTGTCGCGGCAAATTACGGCTATCCGGATCTCAAGGAAGATGCGACCGCAATGGATTTCTTCAACGCGATGCTCGCAGCTTACGACGGCAGCGTGAAGGATATGTCCTCCAAGGAGAGCGCGGGAACCCAGTTCTTTGAGCTCATGGACGATTACAACGAGTTCGCGGTCGGTGTCGAGACCGGAACTTCCGCGCCGAACATCACGGGTATCCAGAAGACCGGCGACAACACCTTCCGCGTGGTTGCAACCAAGGTCGATGCGCAGATGATTTATCAGCTCGCTATCTCGGTTTGCCCGCTTCACTACTACGGTGATAAGGCGCAGTACGACTATGCAAACAACAAGTTCGGTTTCCCGAAGGGCGACCTCAGCCTGGTTCGCGCAAAGACCACGAAGCCGGTCGGCGCAGGCCCGTACATGTTTGAGAAGTATGAGAACGGTGTTGTCACGATGAAGGCAAACCCGAACTACTTCCTCGGCGAGCCGAAGATCAAGAACCTTCGCATGGCTTACATCAACCAGTCCGACTATATCAACTCGATTATCGCGGGCACGGCAGACGTTGCGAACCCGTCCTACACGAACGAGATTGCGGATGCGATTAAGAAGGCAAACAGCAACGGCGAAGTTTCCGGCGATAAGATTTACACGGTTGCGGTCGATGCAGCGGGCTACGGCTATGTCGGCATCAACTCCCACAACGTGTCGGTCAACAAAGAGCCGGGCAGCGACGCTTCGAAGAACCTGCGCCGTGCATTCGCGACCATCTTCTCGGTATACCGCGATCTTGCTGTCAGCACCTACTACGGCGACAGAGCAAGTGTCATCAACTATCCGATTTCCAACACCTCTTGGGCAGCGCCGCAGCCGACCGACGAAGGCTATGAGATTGCATTCTCGAGAGACGTAAACGGCGATCCGATTTACACCTCCGGCATGACGGACGAAGAGAAGTACGCGGCGGCTAAGAAGGCAGCGCTCGGCTTCTTCGAGGCGGCAGGCTACAAGGTTGAGAACGGCAAGATTGTCTCCGCTCCGGAAGGTGCGAAGATGGAGTATGTCGTTATGGTCCCGGGCGGCGGCACCGGCGATCACCCGTCCTTCATGCTTATGACCGAGTCCCAGAAGGCACTTGCGGATATCGGTATGAAACTCACGATCAACGACCTCACCAATGTCGCGGATATGTGGAACAAGCTTGAGGCAGGTCAGGCCGAGATTTGGTGCGCTGCATGGCAGTCCACGCCGGATCCGGATATGTACCAGATTTACTACTCCGACGTCGCAAACGGCGGCAAGCAGCCCGGCGGCTCCAACGATCGCTATCAGATCGAGGACGCAGATCTTGACAGCATGATCATGACCGCAAGAGAGTCCACCGACCAGGAGTACAGAAAGACACTCTACAAGGCTTGCCTTGACAAGATTGTCGACTGGTCCTGCGAGGTTCCGATTTATCAGAGACAGGATGTCACGACCTTCTCGGCTGAGCGGATTAACATTGATACGATTACGCCGGATATCTCCACCTACTACAAGTGGTACGGCGAGATCGAGAACATGCAGCTGAAGCAGTAAAATCTTACGGAAATCCGTAAATGTAGTTTTCGGGACATGGCCGCATCCCCCGGGTAACCCGAGGGATGCGGTTTTCCCGATATATAGCAGCTGTCGCGGCTTGCGGCAGTCTGCCCACTAGAGAAGAGCGGGTTTTTTATGAAAAAATATATTATCAAGCGACTTCTGTGGTCTGTGGTGATTTTGGGCATCGTCGCTTTTCTGCTCTATGTGTTGATGCGGTCGCTTCCGACTTCCTACCTTGAGCAGATTGCAAGACAGAAATCGCAGCAGCCCGGATCCAGAACTTTTGAAGAGTGGATGCAGCAACTTTCTGCAACCTACGGTATGGACAAGGGCATTATCCCGGGCTTTGTTGCCTGGCTTTCGAAGGCGGTCCGCTTGGATTTCGGCGACAGCTGGAAGTACACGATTCCGGTCACGCAGAAATTTGTCCAGGTCGTCAGCATTTCGTTCTGGATCAGTCTCATTGTCATGATACTCGAAGTGGTAATCTCGATTCCGCTCGGCATCATCGCAGCGACCAAGCAGTATTCCATGGCCGACAACGTGATTTCCGTCGTTGCACTGGCGGGTATTTCGCTTCCCACTTTCTTCCTGGCTTCGCTGTTAAAGCTGATTTTTGCGGTCAATCTGAAGTGGTTTGACTTAAACGGTTTGGTCAGCAGAAACCATGACTTCCTCTCGCCGGCAGGGCAGAGATGGGATATCGCCATGCACTTGGTGTTGCCCATTATGACCCTGACCATTGCGAGCGTCGGTGCTTACATGCGTTTTATCCGCACCAACATGTTGGAAGTTCTGAACTCCGATTACATCCGCACCGCAAGAGCGAAGGGTCTCTCCGAGCGCCGTGTCGTGTTCCACCATGCATTCCGGAACACCCTGATTACGCTCGTGACCATCTGGGGTTCGTCTCTGCCGGCGCTGTTTTCGGGCGCCATGATTACGGAGCAGCTGTTCTCGATTCCGGGTATCGGCTACACCTCCTACCAGGCCATGGTATCGGGCGACATTCCGTTCTCGATGTTCTACCTGGTATTCATCGCAATTTTGACACTGATCGGTAACCTGTTGACAGATATCCTGTACGCTGTGGTTGACCCGCGCGTGCGCATCGCGTAAGAGAGGAGGATCCGGTATGTCTGAAAACGAGAAGAAGCTGGACCAAAATCAGGATCAGCAGAAAACGACCTACTCCCTGAATGATGATCGCCGCGTGAAGACCCTGTCGCCCGGTGCCATGGTTACCAAGCGTTTCTTCCGGAATCGCATTGCCGTCATCGGTATGATCATCCTGATCGGAATGTTCCTTTTCTCCTTTGTCGGCGGTGCCATTTCACCCTACGGCGAGTCGCAGCTCTTTTATCGCACGGACAGTCAGGTCCAGAAGTACGCCGGCGTTAAGGTGAATACGGAACTTCGCTACCAGCAGGTTGAGAAGAATGCTTTCCCCTCGCTCGCGCAGGCGCAGTTCGTGCTCGCAAAGGGCAAGGGTGAGACGAGCTTTGCCGCAGGCGGTGTGCAGTACAGCTACGAAGTGGCGGGCAAGGATTTCTATATCATTTCGAAGGCGGGCGAGGCTGAGCCCATTGCCTTTGCCTCCCTCACCACCGTGAGTTCCGCAAACGGCGCCGAGAGCCTTCCCTTTGCGGAGCAGCTTGCCATCCTGAAGGCTGTTACCAATGAGGAGACTTCCTTCACCTTCGGCAGCGATACCTACGAGGTCGATGCGGAAGGTACGGTCACGAAGGACGGCAAGGACTATGCCTATGCGAGCCGCTACATCATCAACGCAATCATGAGCGATGTCAGCTTCTCCAAGCAGTTCAAGGAAGAGCTGATTGAAACCATCGAAGCGGGCAAGAAGGAATTCAACTTCAAGGATGCGGACGGCACAGAGGCGAGCTACACGCTCGAATACGATGCGCCCTCCAAGGCATACAACATCATGCAGGTCAAAGAGCAGCGCGTCTATGACACCTACTCTTCGCCCTCTAAGGCACATCCGCTCGGAACCGATAAGAACGGCATGGATATGCTGACCCGACTCATGTACGGCGGCCGCGTTTCGCTCTACATCGGCTTCATCGTCGTGATTATTGAGACGGTCATCGGCATGATTATGGGCGGTGTCTCCGGCTACTTCGGCGGCTGGGTTGACATGCTCATCATGCGCATCGTGGATATTTTCTACTGCATCCCGAGCATTCCGATTTACATCATCATCGGTGCTGCCATGGACGCACTGCGCATCGACCCGAAGATTCGAATGGTCTATCTCATGTTGATTCTGGGCTTCTTCGGCTGGCCTTCCATCACCAGACTGGTTCGCGGACAGATTCTCACGCTCCGCGAGCAGGAGTTCATGACGGCGGCGGAGGCAACCGGCATTAAGCCCATCAACCGCATTTTCCGTCACCTGCTTCCGAACGTCATTCCGCAGCTCATCGTCACCTGCACCATGAGCCTTGGCGGCGTCATTTTGACCGAGGCAACCCTGTCCTTCCTGGGACTGGGCGTTAAGTTCCCGTTCGCATCTTGGGGAAATATCATCAACGATGTCAACAACACCTATGTGCTCAGCAACTATCTGTTCATTTGGATCCCGGCGGGCTTCTGCCTGCTCCTCACCGTTCTCGCCTTTAACCTGGTGGGCGACGGCCTGAGAGATGCCTTTGACCCGAAGATGAAGCGCTGATCGCGAACGAAAGGAAATAAGATGGCAAGAGATGATGGCTATCTGTCCGCGCGGGAATCGCGGCGGATATCGAAGGAAAACAGAAAGATTACAGCGAAGCTCGAGAAGGCGAGAACCCGCCGCAATGTACCCGAGAGCGAGTACATGACCGAGATGAAGAACCCAGCAAATGCCGTGGAGTTCGAAAACCTCCACACCTTCTTCTTCACGGATGCGGGAACCGTTAAGAGCGTTGACTCCGTGAGCTTTGAAGTGCCGCTCGGCAAGACGGTAGGCGTCGTGGGTGAGTCGGGTTGCGGCAAGTCCGTGACCAGCCTTTCGCTCATGCAGCTGTTGCAGCGTCCCCAGGGTCAGGTGGTGGAGGGCTCCATCCGTCTGAACACCGGGGATAAGATCTATGAGATCACAAAGACCCCGGAGCACGTCATGCAGCATCTCCGCGGCAACTTTATGTCCATGATTTTCCAGGAGCCCATGACCTCCTTAAATCCGGTTTTCCGCATCGGAGACCAGATGGATGAGGTGACCATGCTCCACAAGAAGAGCGAGTACCCGACCAAGGAAGCGGTCAAGGGACGCACCATTGAGCTCCTCAAGATGGTCGGCATTGCGAACAGCGAGGGCATTTATAACATGTACCCGCACGAGCTCTCCGGCGGTATGCGGCAGCGTGTTATGATCGCAATGGCACTGGCTTGTTCGCCGAAGCTCATCATTGCCGATGAGCCGACCACCGCACTGGACGTGACCATCCAGGCGCAGATTTTGGACTTGCTCCGCGGCCTGAAGGACAAGATTAATTCGTCCATCATGCTGATTACCCATGACCTCGGTGTCATTGCGGAGATGGCGGACTATGTCGTGGTCATGTACTCCGGCCGCGTGGTGGAAGCGGGAACGGCGAAGGAGATTTTTGCGAGCCCGGCGCATCCCTATACCATAGGCCTCATGGCTTCGAAGCCGGTGGTCGGTAAACACCAGGACAAGCTCTACTCCATCCCCGGCAAGGTGCCGAACCCGATCAACATGCCCAACTATTGCTATTTCCGCGATCGCTGCGACAAGTGCGAGGGATGTTGCGACGGCGCATATCCCGGCGAGGTATGGCTTTCCGAGACGCATCGCGTCAGCTGCTATCTCTATGACGAGGCGCATCGAGGCGCGAAGCAGGACTGAGTGTGCGTAGGAATTTCTGAGACTAAGTAGGCTTGCGAAGGAAATGAGGCAATGATGGATAATATCGAAACGAAGGGATTAACGCCCATCGTGCACAACGAAGAGAATATCCTGGAAGTCAACGGCCTGAAGAAATACTTCCCGATTAAGGGCGGATTTTTTAACAGCGTGGTGGGCCAGGTAAAGGCACTGGACGGCATCTCCTTTCATATCAAACGCGGAACCACCATGGGACTGGTGGGAGAGTCCGGTTGCGGTAAGACCACAGCCGGCAGAACCATACTCCGCTTAAACGGCGGAAAGACTGCGGGAGAGGTACTGTTCAACGGAAAAGAGGTCTACGATATTCCGAAGAACGAACTGAACGACCTGCGCGTGAAGATGCAGATTATCTTCCAGGATCCGTTCTCCTCCCTCTCCCCGCGACTGCCGGTCGGCGAAATCATCGGTGAGGCGGTCCGTGAGCACAATCTGGTGCCGCGGGGCGAGTACCATGACTACATCGATCAGGTCATGGACAACTGCGGTTTGCAGCCCTTCCACAAGGACCGCTACCCGCATGAGTTCTCCGGCGGACAGCGTCAGAGAATTTGTATCGCAAGAGCGCTTGCATTGAATCCGGAGTTTGTGGTTTGCGACGAGCCTGTCTCGGCACTCGACGTGTCGGTGCAGGCGCAGATTATCAACCTCCTCGAGGATTTGCAGGAGAAGTACAAGTTGAGCTATCTCTTCATCTCCCACGACCTCTCGGTGGTCGAGCACATCTCGGACACGGTGGGTGTCATGTACCTGGGAAATATTGTTGAGTTCGGCACGACGGAAGAGCTGTTTGCGAACCCGCTTCACCCCTACACAAAGGCCTTGTTCTCCGCGATTCCGATCCCGGATCCGGATGCCAAGATGAAACGTATCATCCTGGAGGGCAGCATTCCCTCGCCGGCAAATCCCCCGGCAGGATGCAAATTCCACACCCGCTGCGCGCAGTGCATGGAGAAGTGTAAGACCCAGGCGCCGGAGCGGAAGGATATGGGCAACGGACACTATGTCTGCTGCCACCTCTACGATGACAAGTAATAAGCCTCTATGCAGGGTTGAGGCTTAAGAGAGAGCAATACGGCTGCCGTCTATGCAGAATTGTATAGACGGCGGCCTTTTTTTATGAAGGATAAATAACGGACTGCCGGTCTGCGCTGCGTTTCGAGGTGCACCGACAGCCGATTTGCGAGACGACACAGGCATTGGGGAGGAAAGGTATATGGCCTGGTTGACACTGGGACTGTTTGCGGCGGGCTTGCTGTTATGCCTGTTTTGCAAGCTATCCGTTTTGTATGCACTGAGTTTCGGCCTGCTGCTGTTTTCGGTTTACGCGCGCCGCAGCGGGTTCTCGTGGACAGAGATTTTGCGCATGGCGCTTCGGGGCATCTGGAAGATACGCGGCATTCTGATCACTTTCGTTCTGATCGGTACGATGACCGCGCTCTGGCGGGCGGCGGGAACCCTCCCGGTGGTAGTCTGCTATGCGGCGGGGTTCATTCGCCCCTCGGTCTTTTTACTGATGACCTTTCTTCTGAACTGCGCGGTCTCAGTGCTAACGGGCTCTGCCTTTGCGACCTCGGCGACCATGGGTGTGATTTGCGCCGCGATGGGTAGGACCGCGGGCATCAGCATGCAGTTGACCGGCGCGGCGGTATTGTCCGGTGCCTATTTCGGAGACCGCTGTTCCCCGGTTGCGACCAGTGCGCTCTTGGTTGCGGAACTGACCCACACGAATATCTTTGACAACATTAAAAACATGCTGCGAACCGCCTTGGTTCCTTTTTTGCTCGCCTGCGCGGTTTATGCAGGGCTCGGGCTCCACGCGGTGCCGAGCGGAGAGCTTCTGAATTTACAGGCACTCTTTGCGCGGGCGCTCAGGCTCCACTGGGTTGCGTTGCTCCCGGTACTTGTGATTATGCTGCTCTCGCTTCTCCGCGTGGATGCAAAGCTTGCCATGGCGGCGAGCATCGTGATGGCGGTACCGTTGGCGCTCTTGTTACAACACATTGCACCGGGAGACTTGCTTCGAATTGCCGTTTTCGGCTACCGCGCGGCAAATCCCGAAGCAGCAGTCATGCTGAACGGCGGCGGCATTGCGGCCTTTGTCAAAATCACGGGCATTGTGAGTCTCTCGGCCTCGTACGCGGAGCTCTTTCAGAAGACAGACTTACTGGTCGGGGTCAAGGCCTTGGTGGAGCGCTTCGCGAGAAGAACAAGCCCCTATGCGGCTGTACTCGGGACTTCGGTGCTCTCTGCGATGCTGGCCTGCAACCAGACCCTCACAGTTATGCTGACGAAGCAGCTCTGCGAGGAGGTAGAACCGGAAAGCTCGAGACTTGCGCTCGGGCTTGAGGACAGCGCGGTCATCGTTGCGGCGCTGATTCCCTGGTCTGTCGCGGCGGCGGGGCCGCTGGCTTCCATCGGCGCGCCGGGAACTGCGGTCTTACTTGCCTGCTATCTCTACCTCCTGCCTCTCTGGCGGCTGATGACGGCAAAGCAGAGGTTCATCGGTTTTGCTTAAACTGCGGGCGAAGCGAAACTTGAAAAAAGCGCGGAGAGGCGCTATGCTTTAAGGACTTTACCGAGACAGAGCAGAAGCAGATTGAAGCGGGGCTTTCGACCGCAGTGATCGGTGACAAAGAGGCTGCCGCAAAGATTTTGGCGTTGGTACCGGAGGCGTGGATTAAGAAGATTCCGTTTTTTGTGCGGAAGCACGCGACCACCAAGACCATAGAGCGGATTGCAAGCGAATATCCGGAGCTCTACGCCGTTGCCAAGCGGCCGGGAGAGCTGCCCGAGGCGGAGAGAGAGGTGCTTCGCAGCATCATCACGGGCATTTTTGAGGAGAGAAGGAAGAAGCATAAGATACAGTGAGGAGAAACACGACCCATTGCAAGACAGAGCCGAAGGGGTGCACTGCCCGAGGTGGAGAGAGGTGCTTCGCGGCATCATCACGGGCATCTTTGAGGAGAGAAGGAAGAAGCATAAGATACGGTGACGGGAAACACGACCCATCGCAAGACAGAGCCGAAGTTAGGGAAAGGACGGACCATGCCACCACTGAAAATCATGAAGACTGTATCCGCCGTAAGTTTCATCGCGCTGGCGGCCGCACTTGCGCTGTATTATCTGACCGACATCCACATCTTTAAGGTGCTTGCAATCAGCTTCGGGACTGTGTTTTACCACTTCTATGTGCGACTCATTGTGGGCATTTACATCGACAAGGTCAAGCAGAACCGCGCGGACATCACGCGGCCCTGGTACCGGATACGCCCTTGGGAGACACGATTTTACAAGCGCATCGGTGTCAAAAACTGGAAGGACAAGATGCCGACCTCCTTTCCGGAGTACTATGATTTGAGGAAGCACAGCCCGGAAGAACTTGCGCAGGTAACCTGCCAGTCGGAAATCATTCATGAGATTAATGTGCTGATCAGTGCCGGCGCCCTGCTCGGTTCCATTCCATTCGGCATGTTTCCGGCCTTTTTCCTGAGTTCCCTCGCGGCAGGCTGTTTTGACATGATTTTTGTCGTGATGCAGCGCTTTAACCGGAGCCGCTTATTGCCGCTGATTGAAAGACAGCGCGCCATGGAAGATCGAAACAAGCCGTGAGCGATTGTGTGCGATACGATAAGAAAAAGGAGCTGCCTAGCGCAGCTCCTTTTCGTTTGCGAGGTAGGCGACAAAGCCGTTCTTCTCACAGTAGTCTTGTATTTCCGCCGTAAGTTTTGCGTCGGGACGATATTCAATGAGATAGACTTTAAGTCCCGCCTCTTTGGCGCGGGTCAGGTAGTATAGGTAATAGGCGCGGGTCTCGGCATCCTGCGCGGCATAGCGGTTTTTCGCAAAGTCGATTTTCGTAAAGACACTCTCCTGGTTTACGCCGTCAAAGAGCGTCTGAGCGGTGCCGTTTTCCATGCAGGCGCTCACAAAGACATCGCCGCCGTTTACGATGCAGGGCTTTTGGTAGCGGCTTAGGCCGCGGAGCATGGTTGTGAGCCCGTTAAAGATATCTTCGCGCGGGTAGATGGCGTAGACATCGCAGTTGTCGAGAAAGAAGCCGTCCAGCCCAAGGGCAGCGTACGCGCCGCCGAGTTCATCGACCACAAAGGTCTGCCAAGCGGGGGAAGAGACATCCACCCAGTGCTCCTCGGGCCAGTTTTCGTAGGGGGCGAGGGTGATAGTTGCAAAGCGTTCGTAATAAGAGCGGAAGTTCTCCAGAGAGCCTAAGTTTAAGTAGCCATAGACGCTTTTTCCTTCGGCCTGCAGGGCTTTGATTTGTTCCGTGGAAAAGAGGCTCGGCTCAATCACGACCGTGCGGTAGGGGCGAAGGCGTTTTAGGTCCGCTGTCTCGAGCCCGATGAATACGCCGTAGGGGTACGAATTAGCGGCGGCTTCGGGGCAGAATAAGCGCAGGCAAATCAGACAGAGCACAAGGAGCGAAAGCGGAAGCAGAAAAAAGCGAAGCGGTTTTCGCATGGTGTATCCTCCGTTCAAAAGGGGAAAGACTGTGTTGCGAGATTTATGATACCACGAATCGGGCGACGGGATAGGGAAGCTTGCGAATGCTTCTCCGGAAGCGCTGCGACGGAGAAAAGGCAGGGAATCAACGAAAAAATAAAAAGCAGCATCCGCAGGTGCAGATGCTGCTTTTTTATGCCGACGCGGCTTTGTTTTATTCGTCATCCTCGCTGTCCGTGTCATCGTCGGAGGAGACATAGACCACGGACTCATGCGCCTCCGGCCCGATCGGGTAGGAGACGGTGAGAAGCTGCTGGTGCTTTAAGAGACCAATCAAGGTCGGAATCGCACCGATCAGGGTTGCGAGGTAGTAGAGACCCAGATTGCGGTAGTAGACCGGAAGCAGTTCGTTTGCCTTGACCACTTCATTGACAACCGGGAATGCGTCGAAGACATTCGCCTCGTAGGCGCGTGCAATCGTGATGGCCCAGTCGAGCTGATTGCCGAAGTAGACCATGACGGCCATGACGAGAAGACTGCAGACAAGACCGACAAAGTCAAACTTGCCGGAGAGCAACTCATACCCTTTTGCGACGCAGACGCCCATGACCAAGCCTGCCCAGACCGAGACATAGCCGAGCTGCCCGATGATTACCATTGCAAGGACGCCGACCAAGCTTCCGAGCCGAGCGCCCGCAATACCCGCAATCGGATTGCCGCG
>ERZ1036416.54-NODE-54-length-57482-cov-42.263204_pt1 | contig 57482 bp, 66 predicted proteins | sample MGYA00514219_ERZ1036416 | MGnify/ENA primary metagenome ERZ1036416 (study PRJEB33795, sample SAMN09464945) | human gut metagenome | host: Homo sapiens | place: USA: Stanford, California | collected 2016-11 | study: EMG produced TPA metagenomics assembly of the...
CTTGATTTGGATAAAATGACCAAAAGCTGGTAATTTTCAAACACGCTCTAGCTTCCACTTGTGGGGACAAGGCCGAATAGACAATCACTTATTTCAAATGATACAAGGAGAAAGCTGATATGTTAGAAAACGAATATAATTTTGAATTTCCTCAATTATATAAGGAGCTACTTGAAGATCGAATGTTAGACAATACAGCGCACCATTATTTACTGGATTATCAATTTTTTGGCGCAGACTTTGAACCTTTTTCCTTTGAGGAGTCCTTACACAACTATGAAGACTTCCCGTTTTGGGATAAGGACCAATCAAAACAAATTTTTCCATTTGCACAAACCGGCGGAGGCGATTGGTATGGATTTTGCTTTTGTATGAAAAGCGATACGTCATTGCCCATAGTATTGATGTCACATGACAGTGATTATGCATTATTTTTGGCAGAAAATTTAGAAGATTTCATTTTTTATAAAATGCTTATGGCTTCACTTAAAATGGATGAAGAATGTGATCATGAAACGTTTATAACAGAATTGTATCGAGTCTTATCCACACATAAGAAATATTTGAGAAGAGAATATGTGAAAGCTTTAGAGCAGCTCTATTCCGGCCAAATGGAGGGCTTGTCTGAAAATAAATTAGAAGAAATTTATATAAAAGAAACCGCCTGTACCAGATTTGGCGAAGAATTGTATTGTGGAATTTGACAGAAAGACTATTTCTATGAGTTTGCAGGGGGATTGGGTTTTGATACAGGAAAGGATTGTGCAGGTGAAGCAGTGGAAAAAATTATAATCAGAGAAAATAATGTTCTTGCTGTTGAAACAAGGTCAGGTTTATTTGTTATCGCACAGGCGCTAAAGCATCATACGCTGGTGTTTTTCAAACTCTTTACAACGACGCCGCTATCTTTTAACGCTGACTTAAATCATGCGGAGTATCTATGCTGTGTGACTCCTGTTAAAAGCTTTTTTAAGAGGGCAAAGATACTTAAATTAAAGATTCCGCCTGCGTCTGACATGGAGCATTATAGCAGACAAAATCATTTGGCTCTTGACTTAACAGATTACAGACTTGAAACATTCATTGCTTATGCGGGGACAAAAGATGAAATCATGATACCCCATATCCCTGTGGGGGGATTTCGGCTGGTGGATTGGAAGCTCCAAACCTTACAGCATTTATCCAAAGAGAAGGATATAGATATTATAAATGAATATCAGTTTGACACAATGGGCGTTTATGGTGAGCTGTGTGAAAGATTGTATTTGTCATACCGTTATGGAAGGTATGTGGAACCTTTAAAAGATTTACGACTCGGGAATGTACCAAAGGAGTATAAGGTCTATTTTCAAATCGTTGCGGGGCAAATAAGCGAAGAGGAATGGAAAAAGCTGCCACTTAAATGACGGGAGGTGTAAGCGGCGATGGCTGGAGCAAGGAGAGGAAAGCGGCATGTAATGAATGGGAAGCAACTTATCATTGTGTTAGCGGGGATAGTTATATTGACCGGCTGTCAACAGGCGGGGGAGCAGGAAGCGGCAGTTCCTTCCGAGCTGCAGGTCATTACCTTCGCCGATTCTATGATTGAACAGGAGACCAGAAAAATTCTGAATAAGCCGGCGGGAGAGATTACAGAAGAGGAGGTTCTTACAATCACAGAATTTGGCCAATGGGAACGTGACGGAGTGCTTGAGCTTTTTGAAGGAGAGGTCACTACTCTGTCAGACCTCAAATGGTTCAAAAATTTGAAACGGCTGCATTTGCCAAGCTGCGGCGTTCAAAGTCTGGAGGGAATCGAAGAGCTGACCGTCCTGGAGTCTATGAATGTCAGAGACAATGAAATCCAGAGTATAGAGCCGGTAAAAAACCTTAAAACTCTCAAGTCCCTTAACTGTGCAGACAATCCGATCCGTGATTTTTCTGCTCTGAGCGGCCTTACAAAATTAGAGTGGCTAAGTATTGGAAACTCACCAGTTACGGATTTGTCGATGATAAAGAATCTGACAGAGTTAACACATCTTTATGTTTCCGATTGTGGCATATCGGATCTGTCACCGCTTAAAAACCTGAATAAACTGGAATATCTGCAGTTGAGGAAAAACAATATAAATGACATAGAAGCTCTTGTAGGCCTGCAACGTTTACAGTATTTGAATCTTGAGGAGAATCAGGTGTCGGACATCAGTGTGCTGTATGCCCTGCCTGATTTGCAGGCTGTGGATTTGGATAAAAATCCGATTCCGGCCGGGGAACTGGTAAAAGTTTATGAGCCAAGGGAAAGCGATTATATAACCGTTACATTCCGGGAAAAAATCCGGGAGGATATGCCGCTGTTTCGTTTTGACTTGGCCGCTCATTATGACCGGCTAATAAATGCCTATGCGCTTGATACGATTACTGTCACTGATTTATCAGAGGAAAGAGTGCTGCAGACAACTTCAATTCCGGAGCTGACACGATTTGGAGAGACAGCCATATATGATAAAGAGACGATGGGATTTGAATTAGAGGACATGAACTTCGACGGGTATCAGGATGTGCGCCTGTATGATACGGCCAACGGCAATTATTTAGTTGAATGGATTTATCTCATCTGGAATCCGCAGAAGCGGCAGTTTGAGCTGGATGAGAGGTTGAATGAAATCCCATTGGCTAACTTTGACCAGGAGGAAAAGGTAATCTATGGTATGACACGCGGGTCTGCCAGCGAGCATACATACTTTACATACCGGTATCAGGGGCGGGAAATCCTGCTAATGGAAAAAGTTTCAGAAAACAATTACTATCTCATGGATGAGGAGAAAGAACAACTGAGAGAGGTTCTCCCATCTTTGCCGGAGGAGGTGGGAATCCTTCATATTGTCAGGGAAAAGCGCAATATGTCTTCTGATGAAATGGAAACTGTAGAAAATACGCTTAGTTTAGTAATAGAAGATACAATGCAGGAGTATAGCGTTGATTCCCCGGTGGGCAGAAAATTATGGGGACTGAGGGCTTGGAACGAGGGATTGGATTGATTAAGAGTAAGTGGAAGCATTATGCGGCAGTTTTTCTGCTGCTTTTATCTATGGCAGGATGTATGGATTATGAGAGTGCAGTGAATAAGACTTCCGTCCCTGCATCTTTTGGAAGGAATCCCTCGGATACCGGGTTAATTACAAAGGTTTCGTGGAAGGTAGTTGATTATGGCGGACCACCGTATTTTCATCTTTATCTGACGCTGAACGATGAGAAGGATTATTATGCAGGGTATTTTTGGGGAGAAAACTTCACAGTAGGTGAGCAGGCGGACACTCCTGCCAATGCCCTGACGGCAGCCGGCGCCATATGGACCGGGGTGGGGGAGCTTTTTTGTCTTTACCAAAAAAGTGAGACAGAGCTGGCTCTGATGAACCATGGCGCGCCATATGGTTCCCAACCGGAGGAGTGGGAGTCCTATCAGGAGATTATTACGATCCCGGTAGAAAAAGGCAGTAAGATTGAAACGGGGGAATTGCTGTATGAAGAAAAGTCATATATATGGCCGCAGCACTATCCGCTTATCCTATATGACGGTTTCCTTCTCGGAGGATTAGACGAAAGCAAGACATTGGTTCCTGTTTCCGAAGGAAATTTAGAAGAGTACAGAGATATGGATGGGGAGTGGGGCTTTCGTCTGTTTCAGGATGGACAGTATTTAGATACCTTGGCTTGTCATAGAGTTACTTTGAAACAGCTTGGGGATATTGCCAGAGGGGCTGGTCATTCTGGTAAGAATCAATTACCGGTTGTGGAGTTGGAATATAGGGGAGAGTGTTTTAAGGGGCTGGCAATCAATGATGGCGAACCAATTACGTTTGGCTCTAAAATCCATCTGGCGCCGGAAACAGAGGAATATGGAAAGGATGTGAATAAAATACTGGCCGATCATGGTCTGGAAGGGGAGGCTGTACATATCAGAGAGATTGTGAAAACAGACCTTGAGGGCGATGGAATAGAAGAGGCGCTCATTACGGCTTCTAATATTCATTCCACTGACAGGCTTATGGGGCGGTACTCCTTTATTGTGTTAAAAAAGAGTATTGACAGTAAAACAGAGCTTGTCTTTTTAGCAAAGCAAATTGAGCATCTGCCGATGGCTGATTTTGCCGATGGCCTGATATCTGATTATGAGCTGTGCGAAATTGTTGATTTGGATCATGACGGGATATGCGAATTATTGATTCGGGAAAATTGTCAGGAAGCGCAGTTTTATTCAGTTTATAAACTTGTGGATGATGAGATGCAGTTGATTTTGGGTGATTTTGGAACTTGAGACTGTCTGCGGCAGGCGGAGATTAAAAGTGGGTCAGTGTTCCTTTAAAACAGCACATTGGAATGCTGCCTACCGGAGCATATTTGGAGGTTTGATTGTTGGAATTAAAATTTTTTAGTGACGCGCTTCGTGGAACAAACTGCGTTTCAATGTTAGTTGACGAGCTCCATGGGCTGGAAGAGAATGCGAAAGAGTGGGATTTTCCATATAGCATTATTATTGGCGTGCGTTGTGGACCCAATATGGGCAAGACCTTTAGGCGGTTTTACAAGGCAGAAAATTACTTAACCATTGATATTCGGGAAAAAGACAGTGAATACATGGTGTTGTCAAAAAATGAACAGAGAGAACGGCTTGGTAAGCTTTTGTTCCACTATTTTGAGGAAAGTATCAATAAATATCCCCAATACGCAGACAAGCCCCAGCGCGCTTATTTGATTTCAAAGGTGGAGCAATGGCTTATGGAACACAACTGGTTAAGGGGAAAGATAGAACAGGCCCGTTTATTGCTGCAAGATGGCACAGACCTTTTTGAAGTGAGCCAGCTTTTAAATATGTCACTTGAAGAAATTGAGGATATTTTTTTAGCGCTGCACGAAACGGAAAAGCGTACACAAATCCATAAAGATAACCTGTTAGCCAATAAAGGCTGGCCGTATACATAAGCAAAATGAAACACAATCTAAGCCGATAACTTCCCGGTTGCAGGAAAACGGGATGGTAGAAGAAATTGAAATAGAAAGTAGGTATTGTTAAGATGAAAGACAGCCTCAAAAAATTTTATAGATATGGAATATTGATCTGTATACTTAGAATACTTAACCGCCGGGAAAGGAAAATGATATGGAAGAAAAAGAAGTTCTGACCAATGAGGAGCGCCGGTATTTTGGGCTGGAACCAATTTTGGAGGATTGGGAGCGTTTTACGATTAAACCGGGGTATGCGGTATACTTTGACGGAGATGTGATCCGCAAAATTATATCCATGAGCACATACTCCGGCGAGGGATGGGAAAATTTCCTTGATTATAATGAAACCGACAATGAAATACATACAAGAGACCGGTCAGTGGTCTTGCCCCGCACGAAGAGAGGCCGGGAGAAAAAGCTGAATTACACCTCCGTTGACAGCATGAGCCCTTTGGGGTGTTCTTTCCAAATGAATCTCAGGAATCCACGCTGTAATTCCTCCCTGCGTGTGTGGAATGTGAGAAATTCCATCAACCTGCCTATTGTGTTTCCTGATGACCTGGATACGCTGGCACAGTTTCGGGAATGGCTGACCGGTTTTATGGCGTCTTGTCCGGCGGATTACTTTGACAAAGTGGAGCGGATGAAGCATACGCCCCACCGCACCATAAAATATTTTAACGGCGATATTTTCCGGTTTGAAATTGATTTGGAGCATTATGGCTTCGGCTTAATCATCGGGCAGCTTAGGAAGATGCAAAAGGACGGTCTGCTTCGGGACGAACACATTTTGAACAACATTTTGGGGGTACCGCTTCTAATTCGGCTGTACCTGTTTAAAACTATGGACAAGGATTTACAGGTGGAGCAAATTGCGGTTCATCCGCTGGGGCACACCTTTATTATGATGGACAATCAGGTGATTTGGGGTGCATATGAGATTGTGGGGAACAAGGCGCAGGAAGAATCAGACATCGACTTTCCCATCCAGGCGGGGCAATCCATCAGCGGACAAGACCCGGATCATGTCCGGCTCTGCTGGGGTCCCGGAATCATCGTCCGGCGCGGAGCGACGGACTTCCCTCAACCATTGAACCAGCTCATGCGCCACGGCTGCTATTTTGGAGTCGGAGGAGATGATTTGGAGCGTGCGTTAGAGAACAGTCTGGCAGAAGCCGGTCTGGACGAACTGGAGCAGAGAGCGTTCCGGTATTTTGGCGTTCCCCTTGACATCAACTTTGACGAGTTTAACAGGCAGCATGATGGAATGACCCGCGCCGAATATGCAGAATATGCGAACAAAACCGGTCGGTGCATGGGAAAAAGTAAATAGCAGGATAGAAAAGTGCCTGCACAAAAAAATTACTGAAAGTATGGAAAGATGGATATATGAAAGAGAAATATTTTAAAATAATTGTGATTTTGTTATTTGTCTTTTTGACTGCCGTAGAAATTGGCATCTTTTTGGAGGTGTTATGGCATGGCTGGGGTGGCTTTGGAGATGTATCAATGGAATATACTGAAAAAGGAACCCTTGGAAGCGCTTGTCTAATCGGCTTTATTCCTGTGAGTGTGCTTGTATTATTTATGATGTATATTGTGAAGTATCTAATAAAGAAATGGGATAAAAAGCAGTTTTTCTTAAATTGTATATGGCCAGTGCTTGGTATAGCAATAGCCATAGGAGGACTTTTCCTTGTGCCTCAAGCACCGCTTTATAGGCTTGGCAGATGGATTGCGGCGTTTTTCATTGACTATTTTAACTGGATGAAATATCCGGTGCCTTAACGCTTGTTGAGATCGCGGGCATAATATGAGGTTTATAAATCAACATTGAGGAGGACAAAGATATGGGTGCATGGAGTTATGCGGTGTTTGATGATGATACTGCCTATGATGCGTTGGATGACCTTATGGCGTCATCGGAAATCATGGCTGATATGGAACGATATTTTGATGAGGTGATACAAGCAGAGTACATCAGTTATGATGAAGGGCACTATGCGTTAGTGTCAGCCGCAGTTATGGATAGTGTGATAAATGATATTCCTCACAGGTGCGATGAAGATACTTATTTTGAATGGACGAAATCATTAAAGAGTCTTGATTTAACACCGCTCAGGCAAAAAGCAGTCAAGGCGATAGACGCTGTTATTTCCAATCACTCCGAATTAAAAGAATTATGGGAGGAAAACGAAGAATTGTATCGCTCATGGCGAGAGGATAAGGTTTCGATACAGGAAAGGCTCCGGCAGTGATTTGTAATAATATTTCATCTGCAGTCGCTTTGGATGATGCAGTGGCCGGGACAGGATAAAATTTAGAATAGGAGGGAGTCAATGTATGCATAAAAAGGTACTTATTATTGACGATGACTTGGCTGTGTGTAAGGAAATTAAATATGCCTTGCAAAATGAAACAACTGATGTTTACTATGCCTTATCTGCGCGTGATGGTATTGAACAGTTTACCCAACATCGTTTTTGCCTTGTGATTATGGATATCCTCCTATCAGAAGTAAATGGTATGGAGTTACTGAAGACTATTCGACAGGTTAAGCCAATTCCAGTTCTGGTTTTGTCTTCAAAGCCGGGCAGTGAGGAGCGGATTGCAGCACTGAAGACTGGTGCGCATGGCTATGTGGAAAAACCATACCAGTTGGAGGAATGCCTGGCTCATGCACAATCTCTAATGGAACTATACGCCCAGTTACATACCTCCGAGAGCCGCTGCTATACTCTGGCCTTTGGTATGGATTTGATTATTGATCCGACCAGACGTCAGGCAACTTTAAAGGGTGAGCTGTTGAACCTGACCCGGAAAGAATTTGAATTGCTGTTTTGTCTTGCAAGCCATGTAGGCCAGGTTTTGACTCGTGAACAGCTGTATAGTCATGTATGGAGCAATGAAAACCATTTTGATGTAGATGAATCGGTTCGCTCCCATATTAAAGGCTTGCGTAAAAAATTGGCACCCTCCGGAAAAAATTTTGTTCAAACAGTCTGGGGGGTCGGATATCGGTTTACCACAGATGAAGATGATCTATAAGATGCTTAAAAGATAGAACCAGTTCCGCAAGGAGCTGGTTTTGTCGATTCGTGTCAATATTCTCCCAACTTTCTCCCGGATTTCATCCCGGTTTTCTCCCAATTTGTCTTTTACACTTTTTCTATGGCAGTTTTATTAAGATAACACAAAAGTCTTTGCTTGAAACAAGGACTCAGTCAAAAATCTATGAATACAAGAATATCGTTATAACAAAATACCATATTTTATCGGCAAGGTGGCAGATCCCGCTGCCAATTCACCGATTCATGTTCTGAAAGGAGGATGAGACGCCGCCTGTGTGCCGCCGCATTTGCGGTCAAGGAGTTGATGCGTTCTGGATGTATTATATATCCTGCGCATTGATTTGATTCGCTGCCAAAACGCGCTACGACACACGGCTTTTAACACCAAGGGGATAGGCTTCTATTGCCCTTATTTACGCGAACACTTCAATGTGCTGGAAGCGGCCGGTTTTGTGATTAGTCACAGAATCAGCCGCTTTTTTCTATATTGGGCTCGTGGGCCTCCGTCACAGGATTGTAACCCGAAATCTTGTGATTTTATGGAGGTAGCCATGTGGCAAAGGAATAATGGAGAGACAGAAGCGGAGAAACTGCAGAACCGCTTTACTTCTTATCTGCTGGTGGCCGTGCGCCGTCAGCAGCGGGACTACATATTAAAGAAAAACCAGCAGGAAAGATTAGAACTGTTGGCGGAGAATGATGCCTGGCAGCTGGAAGTCCCATCGGAATCGGATATGCTGGGAGAATTGCCGCTGCTTATGCAGCTGGAAAGTAATGCGCTGAAAAGTGCGCTGGAGCAGCTTAGCGAGCGGGAGCGGTATGTGTTTTTGGCACGGGCGTTAGACGAGGCTGGCTTTGAGGAACTGGCTGTTACGCTTGGAATTGGATATAAGGGAGCTGCGGCGGTCTATTATCGTGCCGTAGGCAAGATAAAGAAGAAAATGAAGGAGGCAGGACAGAATGAATTTTGATGAAATGTTAATCCGGGCAAAGTCTGGGGAGGAACCGGCTCTGACTGGAATATTGGAGCTGTACAGACCACTTCTGATGAAAGCGTCTATTATCAATGGCAGTTTTGATGAAGACTTGTATCAGGAACAGTGCATCGTGCTTTTGAAGTGTATTCGTCAGTTTAGGGTTTAAACAGAGAAAGGCTCCGGAAATTTTGTGTTTCCGGAGCCTTCTGTTTAAACGAAGATGCGAGATTGCTTTACTGATATACTATGACGCCTTTTTTTCGTTCTGACGTTCTGCCGGCTGTATGGAATAAGCGATGGGGGAAGCCTCTGTGTTTCCCTGTCCTTCCTGCATGAAAAACAGCAGGCCGCCGCTTGTATCATCAAGGGGCTGCCATGCGCCATCACGCCAGATGCAGCCGGTAACATCGTTATAAAGCTCCGGAAGCATACCGGGATTTTCAAGGCATTCTGCTGTTACATACAAGCATAGGTTGCGAAGATAAAGCGGATGCAGGGCATCCTGAATCTCCTGGCGCAGTTCCAGAGCCAGCCTTTCGATTTCCGCTATATCCTGCCGCTTGAAAGCAGCGTGGGAAACCTCTTTCAGCTTTGTGCTTTTGGCAATGGCCGCCTCTATGCAGGGCCTGGCTTCGTCAAAGTATTGCTTTTTTATCCGCAGGCCGCTCAGGGAAAGCTCACGGGTATAGGCGGTGGCAGCGGTACAGATGTCTTTTGCCAATGCCTGATAGGGTTTCTGATATTTGGTTTTTAATTCTTCCATGGATACCACAGCCAGATTGCGCCGCAGTGTATCCAAATGGGTTTCCAGAATTTTACGCAGTGTTTCTTTTTCCATAAAAAGCTCCTTATCTTCGCCTAAAAGGCGATGTTAATCCTCTGCCGGTACAGACAGTCCAGCCGCAATCATCTGTATGGCGGTACGGAATCCTGTCTGAAAAGCGGCATCGGTTTCTTCACTGGCACGTTGTTCAATTTTCATTGTCAGCTTCTCCATCTGTGCAAATTCCTCCGGAGAAACCCGGTTTCTAATTTCGTCCTGCAGCGCAATAATCTCTTTGGTGCAGCGGCGGATGGCCTCGTTGGTTATCTGCTTATCCGGTTCCAGATTTCCATAATAGAGATCGCTTAGATAGTCTGCAGGAACCTCTGCGGATAACCGGACTGCTTTTGGCGGCTGCTCCATGGTATCTGCAATCCGCTGTAAGGTAGATAGCAGAACGGGGAGCTGGCACTGAAAGAACTGGTGTCCCATTTTTGTCTCATAAAATTGCATATTCGTGACTCCTTTCTGAAAGTCGATTGTAAAGGTTCGGACTTACGCAATACGCTGTTCGCCCCAGCGGATGCGGAATACACCTTTTTCGTCCTGCTCCTGATACATGAGCAGGGAGAGAAGGTCATAATTTACATCAAACCGCTCGTAGATGGCGTCAAGGTCGGTGTCCTGCCCTTTCATAAACAGGTTGAGTTTTTCCTTTACCAGAACCATCTGCATCAGGTTGGATTCGATGCTGCCGGCATAGGTCAAAAAGTAGATGTCCTTGTCTTCCGTTGAGGTGTAGCGGATAAAACGGAAGTAGAACTGGCTCATGCCGGCGTTGTTGTAATGCAACTCCGGGATGATGATTTTGTTTACAAATTCAAAGTTCACACTGGAGGGCAGGCTCTGTTGGGTACACAGCAGGATGCCGTTTCCGCTCTCCTTTAAGGTCTTGTGGAGAGCCCGCCGTTTTGCAAATGTGGTGGTGGAGCCGGTGACAATAAACAGAGGCCGGTCAGGCAGATATTCCTGTATTGCCTTGGCATAGGAATCCAGTACCGCTTTATGGCGCACCCCAATGGCAACGATTTCCTCCGGCCACTTGGCGGCCAGTTCCAGGGCGGCCATGACCTTTACCGGTGTGCCGCCGCTGTATTCCATCACCGTGTCCGGCGCCGCGCTGATGCGGAGCAGCAGTACAATCTGCTGAATCAGCTTCATCATGGAATCCTTCCGGGTATTGCCCGTGGACTTGAAATAATTGCTCCGCATGGCAGCGAATTTGTCAATCGCTGTCTGGTATACGGCTTTTTCATCCGGTGAAAACCGCAGCGGCACTTGATGAATGTGCTTGATTTCTTTACCGGACACCTCCTCGAAGGTACGGGTAATGACGGTCTTTGCCAAAATATCGTTTAAAGCATCGGCATTGTAGATATCCTGATTATGCTGCCCCACGCCGAATACCGTAATTTTCTCCGGCAGATGGGAGGCGGCAAAGAGCCGGTAGCCTTTTTTATAGGCAGGGATGGGCTGACCGTAACAGGGATTGCTTTCCTCATTCAGTCGGCTTTCCTCCGGTGAGGAACCCCGCTCATAATGGTAAAGACAGGGACTCCAGGAAATCATGTTGATGGAATTGTTGTAGAGCAGCTCCAGTTGGGGAGCAAACTCCGAAATGTTGTTGCGGGTGCTGGTTCCGGTAGTCAAAAGCTTTGCCCGGCAGCGTCTGAAGCAGGCCAGACAGGCTTTGGTTCGTACACTGTCCGGATTGGTGATTTCATCGCTTTCATCCAGAATCAGTTGGATTTTCCGGCTGTGCAGCCTGATATAATGGCGCAGTTGTTTCTTGTACTTACTGACTGCATTTAAGGTAAGCAGCACGAAATCTCCGGGTTTGATACGTTCCAGGTCTGACAGCCGCTGTACGAATACATAGGGCAGATTGTAATTGGATAATACTACGTCCCAGTTGTTGCGTATGGAGATGGCGGAGGAAACGACCCAGGTGGAGTGAATGTGCTGAAAGGCCATTCGGTACAAGCCGGCTGCAATGCCGGCCAGCGTCTTGCCGCTGCCCTGCTCCCACTGTAACAGACCATAGCGTTTTTGCAGAATCCGGTTTAAGTCCTGCCGCTGAATCTCATTTAAGCGGATGGTTTCTTCGTTTTCCGCATCCCAGAGGGAGAACTCGGAGAGCCAGACGGCAATGGATTCATTTTCCGGCATATCGGCAAAATTCTGGCTTTGTGTTTCGTATTCCTGCCGTTTTTTATGCAGCAGGCGTTTGAAGCCTGGAAACTGCCCCGGGGCATTGTCGAGTACCGCCTCATAGACCGGTACTGTCTGCCGCATGGAGGAAGTGAGCTGGCGTCTGGTTTTGGCGCTGTATGCTTTGTAAAGAAAACAATAATTTTGCTTTACCAGAGCAATTTTGTCCTGCTCCGGTTTTGTGTTCTGCCGTTTTAAGGCTGCGGTCAGGTATGTAAGGACTTTCTTTTCCGTCAGCCGCACCCGGCTCCATTCCTGATAATCCATATCCGGCGGCTGCTTTTCGGTATAAAAGCGATGGAGATATTCGCAGCATTTGGTGTACCTTTCCCGGGTAGAAGGATGGGTTTTGATATGGTAGAGCAATTTCCGAACCCGGTACTGGAAGTCTGTCGAGGTATTGCGTGTCCGGGCAAGTTCCAGAAAGATATGGGAGCGGTTGCGCTCCAGGTCGGCTCTGGCCTGCCGCAGCAGTTTTTCATGGCAAGCCTCGGCCTGTTTCGTGAGGTCTGTAAGAGTCCTCAGCGTTCCGTTTATGTCTGTCCGATAAGGTTGAGTCTCCTTTCCTTCCCCTGCCGGCCTGCGCTGCCAGAACTGCAGCTTGGTCGGGAAGTCTGACACGCCCATCTGGGAAAAAGAATCCGATGGCAGGGCAATCTGGCCGAGAAAACGGTATGCTGTCTCCATTTCGCTGATAGCGGATTTGTCGGTAAAATCGTCTGATAAAAAAGACAGGGGGACAATCAGGGCCAGTATGCCGTAAGGCTTTAGGACTTCGGAGGCTTTTCTGCAATAGTAGAGGTGGGAGGGCATTTCCGTCCGGTCATTGATCCACCAGCGCAGATGAAAAGGTGGATTACCCACCACATAGTCAAAACGGATATCAGGCTCATAGGAACGGATGTCTTTGTGCTCCAGATTGGCCTTTGAATAAAGGAAGTGAGCTACCTTATAGGCTTTGATATCCAGTTCGCAGCCGTACAGATTGGATTCCGCAGGCAGGAAATTGAAGAAATTTCCCATGCCGCAGGTTAAGTCCGCCACAAGGTCGGATTCCGATACCTGCAGGCAGGAGGCCACAAACTCGCAGAGAGTCAGCGGCGTAAAAAACTGCCCGTTTTCCACTTCCTTTTTGGCCTTGCTGTATTCGCTGTAGCTGTCAAAATCATCCCGGCTTAGTCCATGGAGTCCGCCGTCCCCGGTGTAGGCATTGAACAGATCTTCCGGCGTAATATCGCCGTCTGTCAGTTCTCCGCTGTCAATAAGGTACAGTACTTTTTCATTCAGTTCCCTGCGCCTGTTTTTGGGAATGGCGCTCGTGCGGTAAGAATATTTCATAGAATCACACCTCCTTAGTAAACCAGGCCCAGATACTCTTTTACAAAAGTCCTGGCGGTTCCTTCAGAGGAAAATTTGATATCCACACGGCCATTCTTAAACATTTTCAACTGCTGTATTTTTGTGCAGCCGGAAAACAGCACAAGGTCGGTATTTGTGTGGTTGTAGCCGATAAGCCTGGAAATGGCGGATGGCAGGATGGAAAAGCTGCCTGTTTCATAATGGGCGATGCCACGGAAAATCTGCTTCAGATGCTCCCGCAGATTCCAGCGTTCTTCCCGGAACCCGCTGTCATAGGAACAGCCATAATCGGGAAAACGCAGCACATCCTTCTTAATCTGATATTTTGGTGTTTTGCTGTAATCGTTCCAGGCTGCCTTGTGGCAGGTTTCTTTCAGCTCAAAAAGCGCCTGCTCGTGAAAATTTCTGCCGTCCAGTTGGACAAACATTTCATTCAGCACATCCTCATAGCACAGGCCGAGGGCAAGCATGTTATCCTGGTACTGGGTTGCCTCTTCTGTTTTTGCACGGCAGCCGTTTACCGGTTTCTTCGGAAGCAGGTGCTCTGCAATAATGGACGCATCTGCCGATATGTGGTATTTCTGATTAAAATACTGGCTTAGCTGATGGATGAATCGTGTATGCAGACTGATGATGTGTTCTTCAATTTTTGAGGTGGAGATCTTTAAATCGCTGTCATACACGGGAAGATAGCAGTCTGAGTTGGAGGAAGATGTTTCCAGATCACCCAGAAAGTTACGCTGGCGGTCAGCCAGGTCTTCCCAGATATATATGAGCTCCAGAAAGCAGGAGCGGGCCGAATCATAGGCGTGTTGGTGGGCGGTGCAGTAATCCCGGTCGGTATCGGTGATACGGTTGTCGGATTGTACCTTGACCGTATCGAATTTTGTCAATAAGTCCATGTAATTCATCTCCTTTGTTGTTTGAATAAAAGAAAGGCCGCAGCAGACAAAAGCGTCTGCCACGGCCTGAAACCTGTTGGGCAATGCCCGTATACGTTTCTTTTACAGTCCGGTTACGCACATGCGGCCAGGCTCACAGGGAGCGGACTGCTGGCCGCCCACGGAAAAGGGCATAAGGTCAGATGGTACGTGGAATTGAGCGTTTCAAAATGAACGTGTTCATTGGTCTGCTCATAGATTGCTATCACACGGCTGGTGTGGTAATAGGTGCCGCCTGCATGGATAAATGCGCCTTCTCCAATGGAAAGGGTGCGGAGAAGCTTACCGTTTAGGTGGATTTCTTTTTTGTTTTTTGGTTTCATTGTGCATAGCCTCCTTTTTTGTTTGATTTATGGGGATATTTTTGCATAAGCAGCTATCCCTGTTCCTGTTTAGGACTCCCTGCAGATTTCCAGAAAAGCAGTATGGACTTCGCCTAAGAGTTCTTTAATCCGCTTCACGGGTGTTTTTTGCTGCCTGGCAATTTCGCGCAGATGATAGCCATAGGCGCACCGGCGCACCATATCCATCTGCCGGTGAGATACTTTCCCGGCCAGTTCGTGGAGCAGGAGCCGCTCTTCCAGTGCCTGCATCAGCTTATCCGGAGAGGGGATTGTTTCCTCTAAAGAGTAATTGCTGTTTGGCCCCAAAGTGTCATAGAGGCTGACGACCTCGGCGCTTCGTTTCTGGCAGGACTGCGCCCGTCTGTACTTGAAAAGATCGCTGTGCATCGCTTGCCAGGCGATGGTTGAGAACGCATATTTCCGCAGGTAGGAAACGGTATGATACCGCCGTACTGCCCGCAGATAGCCAAAGATAACGACATCATAGAATTCGTCCTCTGGCAGACGGTTGTTATTAAGGAATTTGTAGACCAGACCATGGTGTTTTGCGGCATAATCCCGCTGTTCGGGGGTCAAAGGTATTTCATATGGCATAAACGGTCCTCCTTTTTAAAAAGGGATACTCCCGGCAGAAGCCGAAAATATCTCTTAGAATGTGTCATGAGGCAGACCGCCGCAAAAGAACCGTTAAGCCGGCAGAGCCTCCCGTTCTCCGTTAATTTCCCTGGAGATACAGAAGTGCTGGCTGCTGTCCTGTGCAGGGAGCACCGGCCCCTCGTAGTCGAGGGCAGTGCTGCTGCGGTCTTCCTGTACGGTGGCGCGCTGCTCCAGTGAGGCTTTGATCTGCTCCTTAAAGCTGGTGGCATAGGAACGAATCTGCGCCAGGTCTTCCCCTTCAAAATCATACAGACGCTTGAAGGTGGCAATACTGTAATCGTTGGGACCATTATTTACCTTTTTCAGTCCGATCTGCACCACACTGCCAAAGCTGGCGCGGCGGCGGAACACAAATGCCTGGTTCATGAACTCACGGAAGGGTGAAAGGCTGGTGGGGGGAAGCGTAACCTGCAGGGGCATATACTCCCCGCTGCGAAGCAGGTAAAGCTGCCGCATATTCTTGCAGGCTTTTCCGCGTCCTTCCTTGCCGGAACCAAACTGGTTCATCGGGCAGGAAGAGCAGAGGATTCCGGGACTTCCGGCGCCTGCAAGCCCGTCCACAGACGAGCAGAGTGGCAGGGCATCATCGTCATATTCGCTGCCCTCCGGCCAGTAGGCGTTGGAGGCATGGTGGTGCAGGATGACGCCCTCCAGCAGTTTCACATAATCCGGGTTTTCCGGGTCATCGGAAGGCATTTCAAACTGGACAACGCCTCCGCCGGGGATTTTCACCCGCTGGAAGCTCATCTGCATACCTGCCATGTCTTCGGACAGTTCGTCCTGGGAGAAGTCGCCTTCTGCCATTGCCGGCAGCATAAATTTTCCCTGTTCCATTTCCATCAAAGCGGTGTTTTCGTTGTTCATCATAGTCGTTTTCTCCTTTAATTTGTAATTTGTGCGGCGCCAAATCAGGCTGCCATCTGGTTAATCCGGTTCCAGGTAGCCGGCGGCATGGTCAGGATATTATATCCAATGCTTTCTAACTCCGTGGCCCGGTCATAGCTCTCCACGTCCTGACTGTGACGGGTCACAGCGTTGGAAAGGCCGTAGAGGGTTAAATCGTTTTCTTCAATCAGCCGCTGCAGAACGCCGGTACTTTCTTCCTCTGTGATACGGAATTCCCGGCTGGCCATTTTGACGATGCCGGGAACATCGGTGGTGTTCATGCGGACATCTTTTGCCTGCTGCATGATGCTCACGACACGGGCAAACCGGGTTTCATCCACGGCGGCCCGCACGGTATCCTGTATCTTTAAGACAAAGGCCCGGTCATCGGCGGCCAGTGTCTCGTCAGAATACAGCAGGATATTTTCTTCGGTGCTGTTTACCCTGCCTACATGATTGCGGCGAGTCTGTGCGTCATTGACCACCATGCCGTTTTTGCACACCAGACGGTATACAAGCGGCTGAATGCAGACAGAGCCGAGCCCTACCTCGCTGTTACTGATGATAACGCCCGCCTGCACAATATCGCCGGGAGCAACCTCATTTTCCAGACGGGGATTTACCACTTTTAAGTACATCCGGCTCTCTGTAATCTCACAGCTTTCAAACTGGGCGCCTTTCATCTCCATCAGGATAGGCAGCACGGCCTCCGCAATTCCCATGTGGTCGATGCAGCGGTAACGGTTGCTCAAAAAGGCCCTTGCCATTCCGCCCAATGTGCGTACCATCCGTTTAGAGGGTTCCCGCTCAAACCAGGTATTGACGTTATGAGCCAGCAGATCCGGATGTTGTGCCTGCATCCGGTCATAATAGGGTGCGGGGATTTTCAGGTGCGTTCCAATCTGCCGGTGGGCGATTTGGTTAAGCCCCAGCGGTTCTATGTGCTCCACACCGTTATCGTACATATGCAGATACAGGTCGGAGTCATAGGGTTCCAGCTTCAGGCAGCGGGTATCCACCAGATAATCTTCTTTGAGTTTACTTTGGCGCTCGATTTCAGATGCCATTTCTGTTAAGGTCAAGCCTGCTTTCATTGCTTGGATTCACTTCCTTTCTTTGTTCTGGCGGCGTCACCAGGAGACCAGGACGCCTTTTGCCGTGATTTCAGCCGCAAGGCCGTTGCGCTCAAAAACCTGCACCAGCCGGGGCCAGTAAACTTTTGCCGGAAAGCCGGAAAGGTGTTCCTGTGCCACATCTTCCTGTCCCTGTGTCACGCAGACATCGCCGTTTTCCGACAGTGTCAGGCTGCTGTGCCCGCGGGAGTTTAAGTCGGCCATCAGCACCTCAAGCACCTGCCGCCCCTGAATCTCATACCATACCTGCGGGTCAACAGGCTGTGCGTCCGGCGGCTGGCTGCCATCTCCTGCGTCTGCCTGTCCGGCTTTGGACAGGGGAACAATCTTAACCATGTCGCAGCTGATATTGGCTTTTTGGTCCAGCTTGATGTCGGCATGGCCGAAGTCCTCTACGCCAAAAATGCGGATGCGCCCGACACCGCCGTGTAAAATCAGCTTCTCCGGCTGTTTTTCACACCACTGCCAGGTCACGTCCGGATAGGCGGCCTGAAGGTAGGCGGAAATTCGGTGGTTGACATGGCGCAGGAGCAGAAGCTCCGTAGGTTCTTTCTGCATTTCCAGTATCTGGAAAACAGGGGCGATTCCCTCCTCCAGCCGTGTGTGTTCCTGCTGTCTGCGTATTCTGCGGCGTTTGGCCTGCTGCATATAGGGCAGGAGCAGAAAAGCCACTACCCACAGTCCCCAGAGGGTAAAGATACCCAGAAGGAGCCATACCTGCAGTCCGCCCCGCGCCAGGGCAAGAATCCCAATGACAGCGCCGATTAAAACACTGATGCTTCCCCAAAGGGCTTTGTATTGGTTCATAGTTTGAATACCGTCCTTTCTTCTTTGGTTTTTTTGAAACAAAAAAAGAGGGACCGCATCAGGATTTTCTTTCATCTGAAAATCTGATACGGTCCCTCTGTGTGGAGCCGAAGCAATCTTTTACCTTTTTACTCCGGCAGGGGTTCCCGGTCGCCGTCCAATTCTTTTCCGAAAAATGGGGCGGCCGGATTGTCTGTCTGCTGTGTTTCCTTTGGACTGGAGAGAAGCCGGCAGTCTTTGTAAGCGACTTTAAGCTGTTTCGTTGGTCCGTTTTTCTGCGTGTAGGCGTCTACCAGCCTGAGACTGCCGGTAAGCCATACCATGCAGTCTTTTCCCACGCCCAGCTTCATGAGCCGGTCTACATCTTCTTTTCCCCAAACCCAAACCTGGTAGATCTGGGTCCATCTGCTTTTACCATAGCCGGTAGTTTCCAGCAGGCCGAAGCTTACATAAGGACGCCCGGACTGCCCTGTTTTGGGAATGAGGTCATTTAAGACGCAGCCGGTCACCTGGATTTGTGCCATGACACTCCTTTCTGCTCTTGGCATTGATATCTATATAAAAAATGCCAGCGGCAGAACCGGCCAAAGGGCGCGGTTATTCCACTGACACTTACAAACTTAACAGCGTGTGCAATGCAGACATCTTATCTGCGGTATGGAGAAACCTCCAAATATATCCCGTGGGGGAAACGCACAAAAATCAATTACAAGGACAGTATAGCACTGTATCTTGTGGCTGTCAAGATTTAAAGCACAATATATAGATATAATGTTAAGACAAGTACAATATCTTGTGGTTGTGTTGCAAAGACTATTCCCAAAGCAGCCGGCTGACTTTTTCCACTGTGGACAGTACATCAGGAAACGTAAACATGGAGGCGTAGGAATTTTCTTTTGCGTAATTTTCCCAGAGAATGGCAAGAGCCGGTTCTATACGCATGTCCGCTAAAATATCTTTCCACTCAGCCAGTTCGGGAATGGAACCCCGTTTGGCGGCAGTATGGTTCACAGCCTGCCGCAGAACATCCGGATGAATCTCATCGTGCCTTTGGCGGAACAATATATGTAAATCATAAAAATCTCTTGCCCGGGTAGTGCTGATGTTGCGGCGCAGGATTGTCTCGTATTTCTCGGCCAGGATGGTTTCCAGAGTATAAGCCATGACAGGAATGGTTTTTTGCTCAAGAAGCAAAGGATATTCATACCGGATAGCGGCCGGGGTGATTTCATCGCCGGTAGTGATGTCAATTTTCATGGGACTTTGGATTTTTCCATACAAGGCTTTTAAATGGACACGGAAATTGTTATAGGCATCATTCTCATGGATTGGCTCAATCCGCTCAAATTGAAACCGGATACCATCTCCTGTGTCGATAGCCAGGATGTTCTGGATGATGTCCGTAATCTGTTCTTCCTCCATGGGAAGTCCCCGGACCGTTGTATCCATATCCATAGTGGTGCGTTCGCTGATTCCAATCATGGATGAAATCAGCAGTCCGCCTTTCAGGATAAAGTAGTTGCGGTAGCGTGAAGCAGCCAACCGTTCCAGTATGCGTTCAAACAGGAGCATCTGCAGAACCTCCTGCGGACGCAGATTTTTGGCGGAGGAAAGATTGCGGATTGCCCCTTTTAATTGTTCCGGTGTTTTCATGACAGTACCTCCATATACGTTCTGATTTGTTCTTCGACTCCAAAGAGCTTTCCATATTTGAGGAGTCTCCGGTGATTGGTGTCTGTGCGGAAATAGTCTTTGATGGCCTGGGTGTAAAGCTGCAGGTCCATCTCTTTCTTGTCACGGATCAGGTCACAGATACAGCGTTCCTTATCATAGAGAAAGACCCTGCCGCCCTGGGGAGACATGGTTTCTGTCTTTCCAAGATCAAATAACCGGGGATTCACATAATGGAATCGCACCTGCGGATTGTCACGTTTCACCCTGCTTACGTTTGTTCCGTGGGGGACGGATAAATCAATCGTATGGGGAACACGGTCAGACAGTCCCCAGAGAAAGAGGGCGGTGCCATAAGAGAAGAGGGCGCTTCCGCTTCTGGCCTGCAGCAGTACATATTCGTCTGCCATGCCATTTTCAAGGATATAGAGCCCTTTGCGTATCCGCACAAGTTGTTTATTCTCTACATAGCGTTTTAAGGCAGTACGGCTGATGCCCGCAGCCTCTACCCGGGCAGTCGTAACCAGACCGCAGTTTTCTGATGCAAGCAGCTCAATCTGATTCCAAATATTGTCCATATACGTCACCTCCAGCCCCTTTTTACATTCGTACTTCAATAATACCATATTTGAAGAATGAATGTAAATGGATTTATAAAATTAGTATGCGCAGACGGACAAATATTATGTAAAGTTCATTGGTTTTGTTCAGAAATCTGCTTCATATAGCGGTAATAATCGTTGATAAGATAAAACTCCATTTCCCGGGCATCCGCTGTCCCATAATGCCGTGTCAGGCAATAGATATCCCCGGTGCCATCCAAGCCGGTCCGGCCGAACCAGTGATCACGGAAATGTCCGTTGTGATACCAGAGACATATATCCAGAAATTCGCTTTCGGTTACGGCCTTCTTTGCGGCAAGCTGGTAGACCGCCTCATCTTCCAGCAACTCGTGGGTTAAAAAATGCCGGTATAAGTCATCCGGCAGCCCCAGCGCCATCTGATAAGTCAGGGGATCGGGATGGTTCAGCCACCATGCGGTGATTTCCTCATAATCCTTTAAGCGGGGCGGATGTTCTTTCAGCTGCTTCCAGAATGCACGGACAGTATCCGCATCGGGAGGGGCGGGTGTTTCGGCCGGCTGCACAGAGCCGTCCTTCCAGACGAAGGCCATCTGCATCCCGTTCTGATCTTCCAGCAGCAGGGCAGAGCGGGATAACGGGGAGACCAGGCAGTGCTCCAGGTAAAAGCGTTCCTTTAGGAAACGGTGAATCTTGTACTGGCTGACGGTACGGGGTTTAAACATGACTTAACTTCTCCTTTCATAGTATAAATAGGGCTGGAATTGAGATTTTCTGCATCATTTCCCTCAAATTTTCAAATTTATTTTTCAGTCGTTTCGGATGAGGGAAACGCTTCTGCCTGAAGTTCCTCATGGCCGAGAAAGGAACCGGTGGACAGGGAGGCATCCAGATAGGCGTTGCCAATGGGAGGATGGGTGCTTTTCTGGAAATAAAAGCGGTACGGAGTACCGATATGAATCCGGGCATTCCGGTCCAGCAGAAGGGTAATTTCAGCTCCGTTTTCACTTAGCAGATGGATTTTCCGGCAGCGACGAAAAGGCAGAGGGGTAATGCCGGTACATAGCCCCTCTGCCGTCTCATACTCTTTGGCGGCAAGCAGAGTCTGGCAGCTTCTGCCCCGGCGCATACAGCACAGGGACAGGAGGCTGCCGAGTATCAGAATCACACGGTCACCTGCAGCCAGATACACCACAAGGCTTACGGCAGCGGCCACGGCTCCGGCAAGGTATGTAAGGCAAAGCCGCCGCTTGAGAACCCTGGGGAGCTGGTTCCAGTCCTTCATACCCGTCACACCCTTTCAAAGATAATCTGCTGGCGCAGATACAGGTTTGCGATGGCAAGGAGAACCGGTTTTGTATGGCCGCTGGATTTCATGAGGAACGGGATATTATCGCTTGTGGTGTACTCATCGTCATAAACAGCATCCAATAGCGCCATGTCGTCCGGCAGGTAGTGGACATCCTTTTCCATACACTTGATAATCTCGGCAGTAGACAGCAGCGCCTGTCTCGCAAGGCGCATGACCTGTGTTTCCTGAGCGGTGCGGCTGTCTGGCTGAAACAGCCTGCGGGCGGCGGAAAAAGGAATCCGGTCACGAAGAAGCAGTTTCAAAAAGGCAGCAATACGGAGACTGCGGCTTTCACTTACCGGGATGATACTTAGGGAAGCCAGCAGATCATACAGGGCATCATACTCTGTCTCGCCGCTTCCGCTTACCAGAAGGCCGCGGGTCAGAAGCCGGTCTACGCACATTTCCCAGGAGCGGTCTGTGGAGAAGCAGGCGGTGGCTGTGGTCTTTTCATAAAAGGCGCCGATTTCCTCCCGTCTGAGGATTCGCCAGTTTAAGCTGGTCCAGAGAACCATTTCCTGCATATCCATCATGTACTCCCTGCCGCCAAGCTGGATTACGGGGCAGGAGCGGCCGCAGGCATTTGTTTTGCGGACGAAACGGCCAATGGCGGTATAAAGTTTTTTCCTTGTCATAGGGGAACCTCCTTTGTTTTCTCTATGTATTATTTACGATTCCGGACGGCTGTTTTCAACAGCTCAGCGCAGTCCGGCCAGAAAATCCGGGTCATTTCGCAGTTTCTTTACCGAACGGGAAATCCATGCCCCTACATGGGATGGCGGAACCTGATAAAGAGACGCAATATCCGAGATGCTGTAGCCTCGGATTTTCAGGGCAAGAGCCTCGATACCAAGCCTTGCAACGCCCTGATAGGCGGCTTTCCGGGATTCCAGCAATTCCAGTGTTTCCATGGTTGAAATACGGGAGTTGGTGCTTTCTGTGCTTTGCCAGTCAGCTCCTTCAATCAGCAGGTCACCATCATCACTGATTTCCAGATGGACGAAATGCTTTTCTTTATTGCAACTACTGCGGCAGTAGGAGATGAGCCCGTTGCGCACGACTTTTTTGGCGTAGGTGGTAAACTGTGAGCGGCTGGCATGGTAGGTGGATGCGGCCTTACACAGCCAGATACAGCCTTCCTGATACAAGTCCTCATAGGACATGCCGAAAATCCTATGGTTGACGTGGATACTCTCCACAATGACCCAATGGACAACGGATACGTGCGTTTCTACCAGAAGCTGCTGCTCGGGTGTTAATCTTTTGATATTCTGCATTCAATTTCACCTCACTTTCAGGCGGTGAGCCGTCCGGGCGGCTTCATGGCCCGGCGGCATAGTTCCATGACCTGTTCACACTGCGTTTCCGAGAACTGGCCGATATGGGCTTCCTCCCGGCTCAGGCCAAGCTGCATCTGGAGCCATAGATAGGTAGCCCATTTATCCATGCGGCGGTTTTTCTGGAATGCGGCCAGCGCCCGGTGGGCCAGTATCCGTTTATGGCGCAGTTCCCCATTTGCCAGGGTTCCCATGGGGAGCTGGCTTGTCTTATGGGCGCTTACATAAGCGTCACAGGACGGCCAGTTGGAGCACAGATACAGATGCCGCCCCTTTTCCAGAAGGGAAGCGCCGTAGACATAGCTGGCCGGGCGCAGGACGGCTTTTGCCCCACAGTAGGGACAGTGGATTTGGATTCGTTTCTGCTTCATTTAAAATCACCTCCATTACATGCCGGTTATGGCAGGATTACGTCTTTTGTTTAATGCTGCGGCTGACAGTCCGGAATAAGTCCAAGCTGTAGGAGCGGACATTCCTCTGCAGAGCCGGCGTGCCATTCGATGTACTGGCCATAGGCGGATTCAAATGCCTGCCGGTCTAAAATCCCTCTGCATTCCACGGACTCCATGTTTTCACCGGTGAGGCGGCGCATGGCTTCTACGGACACCAGCAATGGTTTTCCTTCTGCGTCTGCCGCCAGCAGATATCCCTGACAGAATTGAGAGACAGTCCTTGGACAGATGGCGCAGCTACACCGGATAAACAGGGCATTTCGCCAGTTTCCACTGACTGCCCGCAGGAAAACATATAAATTGCATGGTTTTTGATTCATGTGTTTCACCTTCCTTACGTGCTATTTGAAAATCTTGTTCTCATTTGCATTACTCACCTTTTAAAAAAGTACCAGACACGATGTGTTCGTTTACATTACGCACCATTGGAAAAATTAAAAAAACAAAAAGGGATCAGCCCTGTTCATGAGCTGATCCCTTTCGTGCAACACGGTATTTAACCGAATAATCCCTCAATCTCCCTGGTGATGCGGGGAATGACCGTATCGTTGAAGATAAGGGTTAAGGCCGCCAGTAACAGGGCGCCGAGCACAACGGCGATAATGATTTTTACAGCATCGCTGATGTAGAAATCGCCGCGCTGGTTGGATAATGCCATGCGGGTACGCAGGCAGAGACAGTTTGCCTTGTTCTGGATTTTGTGAATCATTTTTTTCATGGGAAACCTCCTGTAAACATTTATTTTTTATAAAAAACAGCCTGCCGTGCCTTCCGGAATACCGGATAGGTTTAGCAGACTGGTTTTTCTGTTCTGAAGCTTTAGCCAAAGAAAGCGCCCAGGCTGCTTAAAACTTCCGTGCAGAGAACCACGAGATAGATAATCATGATACAGATTAACATCATCATGGAGTACCGCTGGATTTTCTTGGGGCGCTTGGCGGCCTCTTTTTTTAAGTTGTTCTGTTCAATCTGCCTCATATCAAAGCAGATCATTTTAAAGTACATCCGCTGGTCATCGCCCCGCAGCACGCCAATCAGGCCGCGGATTACGTCCGAAAGCATGGGGCTTCCGATGCGTGTCTCAAAGTGGAGCAGGGCATTTTCATAGTTGCCGGTTTTCATATCCGCAATGGTCTGGTCCAGCTCCGCCCCAAAGTCCTTTCCGGCCACCCGCCGATAGGAGGTCAGGATTTTTAACACATCCCGGTCATTCTCCAGATTCTGTCCGATGGTCAGGGCGAACCGGGGAATTTCGGCTTCAATCAGTTTCCGGCGCTTCTTGACATAATCAAAGGCAGCATAGTAAGTAGAGAACCAGAGCGCCACGGCAAGGCCGATTAAGATTGGCACAAACAACGGCATGATAAAGGTCATGGGAATGGAACACAGCCCCACGCCTACCGCTATTACCCAGGCCCTTGCCGTGTAGACCTCCGGGGATACCTCCATCCCGGCAATCGTGATGGCCCGTTTCAGTTTGTTGCGTTTGAGCTTGTCCAGTCTTAGGTAAGGTGCAGCCAGACCGGCAACTTTCGTGGCATAGACATCCAGGAGCTTTTCGTTTTTGATACCCTGCTGTTTTCTGGAGAGCATCATCATCCGGGAAGTTTTGCTGGTAGGTACGTCCACAATGGCGCAGCTTAAATGGTAAACAGCGATTCCAAACAGGACAATGGCAAAAAAGGCAAGGATTGTCATGCGCTGTCACCTCCGTATTCGATGGGTTTGCTCAGCTTCATAATCTGCGTCAGGGCAAACAGGATAATGGCGGCGCAGATTGCCAGGGCGATTTTACCCGGTGTGGTAAAAAGGAGGGTATGGAACCAGTCCTCATTCAAAAAGTATAAAAGCGGGATGTTTGCGACTACTAAAAACATCATGGTGACCGCTTCCCGGCGCGGCCCCTGCATCATGGCCTCCAGTTCCGACTGCACCACCCGCACGTCAGAAAATTTCTGGGCAATGGTGGGCAGGGTGTTCTTCATGGAGCGGTCCGACTGGCACTGCACAAGGATATTGGCCCATTCGTGGAATACCCGGTTGGGAATCTTCATTTTCAGGCTGTTGATGGCGCTGGTGGTGTTGGCGTTAATCAGTTCCGCCTCATACACGAACGCCTCGAAATTGGCCCGGACGGGCTCGTTGATATAGGGCAGGTTCTCCCGCACGGAACGGATTAAATCCTCGGTGCGCAGATAAGAGGTCGTGATGATGGAAATGGCGGTTTCCAGTTCCTCATTCAAATGCTTTTTATAGCTGGCGGCTGTACTTCTCAGATACCACACGGGCATAAGGGAGAAGCCGATGCCCATAATGGGAACCATGTAGACGTTCCCAATGAGCAGGGCCAGCACAGCGCCCACGGCAAACAGAATCAGGGAAAGGCGCTTCACCGCTTCATAGCGGTCTGACCGTCCCGTGTCCTGCAGGATTCGTTTCAGCTCGTAGTCCTGGTTGAAAAACCCTTTTGCCGGCGTGCCCATCAGCACATTCAGTTCATCCGTCAGGGTGGCTGCCTTGCGCCTGGAATTAAAAATGGCGTCTATGAAGTCGCCGGGCCGGACACGAAAGAGCGTGAGCAGACCCGCAGAGAGCAGGCAGAAGCAAATCATGTAAATCCACTGCAATTAATCCACCTCCTTTGAAGGCAGGAATTCTTCCAGTTCCTTATGGGAAATGCCATTGTCCAGCAGCCGTTTTTTCAGCGTGTCGGAAATGAGTCCCATCTTTTGATGGCGGCCTACCACATGGGTATGGCCGTCTTTTCCGGTTACATTGTCAATGACATCGTATTTGTAAAGGGAGCGGCAGACCAGCTTCCCGTCCACAAAGTCCTCGCCCTCGATAATCTCCATAATCTTACGGGAGCGGTCCTCCAGCTGTTTGGTAAAGACTACCACCGGATAAGCCTCCACCATGATCTGCATCAGGATGGAATCGTCCATGCTGTATTTGCGTTTGGCAAGGGTCATCATTCTCCGGTAAGTGGAGGTACAGCTATTGCTGTGGATCGTGGTACATACCGTGTGACCGGTCCGGGAACTTTCCGCTGCCGACAGGCTCTCTGCCGCAGAACGCATTTCCCCGACACCAATCACATCAGGATGTTTACGCAATACCCGTTCCAGCAGGAAATCCTGATTGATGTTCAGGGGCGGGTTGTCGCTGGGCCGGGTCAGCAGATGAACCACGGAATTAAGGATATTTCCATTCTCATCCCTTTTTACAAGGTCAAATTCCCGGCTGCCTTCCTCTATGGTAATCAGGCGCCGGTTGTTGGGCACGTTGGAGAGCAGCCATGCCATAATCGTAGTCTTTCCGGAGCCGGTGGAACCGGCAATGCAGACGGAAACGCCATAACGGATGCAGGCTTTCAGAAAATGCAGCATTTCCGCTGTGGCGCTGCCGGAGTCCAGAAGTTTTTCCTCGGACACGGTCTGCTGGTTGACGATACGGATGCTGGCGTTGATGCCCACGTCCGGGTCCACGACAGGCGTTTTATCCACTGAAATACGGATGTTCTTGTCCAGAAAGCCAATGACCGAGGGCATGGTGTCGTCAATGACCATGCCACAGGCCACCAGCATACGCCGTATCACGTCAATGGCGTGCTGCGGGGAGGAAAATTTGTCCGGGATTTTGATGCTCCGGCCACTGGATTCAATCACTTCAATGTCATTGTAGGCATTGATATTGACCTCCTCAACGCCGGGGCGGTAGATCCATTTCTTTAAGAAGCTGTACCCGGCCATGTCTTCATAGAGTTTTTCGCACAGTTCAGTGGTAGTCAGCCCTTCTACGGCATATTTGCGTTTTACAAGGTACTGCACCATCAGTTCCTTTAAAACAGCAGTCGCCCGCTCAGCATTGGATTCCCCGGCCTCCGCAATGGTGGAAGCGTGATTCTCGGCAAAGTAGCGCTGCACGTCTTCTAAAATCTGGTCGTAGGTCATCCCCTCGTTTGCAGCAGAGGTAAAGAAAATATCATTGAGGTTATTCATCGGCAGTTTCCTCCTTCGTCCTCATATTCGTCTGCGCCGGCACCATAATCTGAGACTTCCGCCCCCGGTTCCTCTGCCGAATATCCGTCTTCCGTTTCCCTGGGAGGCTGTGCAGCCAGTTCCATTTCCGCTAAGGCATCCAGAACCTTATTGAGTGAGGCGGTATATTTGGGATTGCAGTAGCTGATGGCTCGGAACATCCCGCCTTCGGTGGCGCAGCGGTCAATTTCCTTTCCATAAGGCAGGAGACCGTCAAAACCACCCACCAGATACCCCATTTCATCCAATGCGTGGAACGGGCGGGCCATGCCGGCGAAGGTCAGATGTTCCCCGTAGCGGAAACGGCCGTCCACCAGCAGGGGCTGATGAGCCTTTAAGTAATGGATGCCCTTTAAATCCGGGGTCAGGATACGGATTACCAGGTCACCGGATTCAATGGCGGCCGGGGTAAACACATTTGTCATGTTGGGGCTGCAGTCCAGAATGACATAATCCACCAGTTTTGCGGCGGCATTGATTAGCTGCAGAACCATGCTGTATTGTATTTCCGGATAACTCAACGGGTTTTCCCCGGCGCTGTATCCCATCAGACCGATAAAGGGGTAGCTTTTCAGCACGGTTACATGGCTGGCAACCAGCGTGGTGTCGATTTCCACGCTGCTGAGTACCTGCCCGATGGAGGCTCCGGTCTGAATGACCTGCTCCGGCAGCCAGACCGGGAGCATGGGGACGCTGATTTCCGCATTGATGATAATTGCCTTGCGCTTGTCCCTGGTCAGGGCTTTTGCCAGGATGCAGCAGAACATGGATTTCCCGGAGCCGGGGCTTCCCCAGACGGTGATAACTTTTCCCATGGTGTGATTCCTCCTTCCTTAATCGGCGGTTTGTCTGCTGCCGGAGTTTTCTGTCTCCGGCTCCCCGCCGTTACTGTCGCTGTTTGCTTCTGATGCTCCGGCATTGTCGGAGCCGGTTTCTTTGCTTTCAGATGTGCTATCGACATCTTGCGGACAGTTTTCATCCGTTTCTTCTGTCAGTGTTTCAGGGAAGTAAAGTTCCTGCAGAACCTGTTCCTGAGTGGCGAGAAGTTCTTCGGCCAATGTTTCATTGTTCCGTGAGATTAGCGCCACGTGGGCCACTCCGTCATTTTCCAGGGCGGTGATGATTTTTGCCTGCTCCGGTGATGCCAGAACCGTGATGGTGGCGGACTGCTGCTTTTCCTCATCCTCGGCGGGTTCTCTGGTATTGTCCACGTTGACGCCATCGGAATCCGTGACGGAAAGAACCCTGACAAACTGCAGCTCCGGGACATCGGCAGCCACGTCCAGAAAATGGTAGATTCGGATAATGTCACCCGGCTGCAGCTTGTCAGAGAGGCCGGAGGCCAGTGTCTTGACAGTCAGGGAGATTGCCACCTTGCCGGAGGGGATGTCATTTAGAGCCACGTCTGAGGAAACAGGCACGGCGCTGATTTTGCTGGTAAGGATATAGTCGCCGGGAAAGAGGTCTGCGGTGGCATACAGTCCGTCCACATCGGACAGCTTACGGGCAACATTGGAGGGCAGGTTATAGCCGCCTGCCTCCACCGTCTCAGCGTTGTCTTTTGAAAGTTTTTCCCCTTTCAGGACAGGCCGGGTGATACGGACAATCTCTGTCTTTCCATTGGTCTGACGGGCGATAGTGGGCAGGGCCACAAAGGCGATGACGGCCGCCAGTGCAAGGCTTAAAATGCCGAAGATAAATCGGTTGTTTACTTTCATAATGCTAAGTCTCCTTATTCTAAAATTCATGTAACGGTTATTGTCTGCGTACAGAGGTGCGCATTTGGCTTAACCAAAAAGCTGCCCTACGGTTGCCACAAGGCATCCGCAGGCAAGAAAGGGCAGGAAAGGGATGGATAGCATCTGCTTTCCGGAAATCCTGCGGATAAACAGCGCTGCGGGCATTGCCAGTGCCGCTGCTATAAGAAATATCAGGACCATGCCGGAAACTCCGTAAATCAGGCCAAGGACACCGGCAAATTTGATGTCTCCGCCGCCCATACCGGAGCCGCCGCTTATCAGGGCGGCAGCCAGCAAAACGGAAAATCCCAACATTGCCCCCATCAGTGCGTCTGCCCAAACAGGCAGGAACCAGACCGGGTGAAGTCCGGCTTCCCGTAAAGGCCAGATGCGGAGTACGGGTGAGAGCGCCGCAAAGGGCAGAAAATAGGCGAGCGCCCGGTCCGGCACCCGCCGCCAGCGGATATCATAGACAGCAAAGCCGGCCACACAGAAAAAGATGGTCGGCAGGTAGACTGTCAGGATATTATTCCCTGTTAGTGAACCAATCATCATAGAGACTCCCCTGGATGGATACATGGTCATTTAGGTTTACAGACAGCATTCCGTCCGGAGTCCATGTATCCCATACCTGTGTATAGACCGTGTAATCCGCTGTGTCCGGGAACCAGAGCGGTGTGAAGTGGACGGTCCGGTTATAGGTGGAAAATTCATTTTCCCGGAAAGTAAAATGCGCACTGCGTCCGCCGGAGGTCCGTTTCAGCAGACGAAGATAGGTCTGGTACTGGAATTCCGGGAACACAGAAAATGCTGTCTGTGGATAAGTGATATGGCTGGTCGGCGCATTGGTGGACAAAGTGGCGGAAACATCGGTTTTTACCCCGTAGCCGCTTTTCATGGTCTTTCCTTCGGCGGTGGGTACGATGTCGTCCGGCATCAGAGTCATAGTGCCGCTGATGGAAGCAGAATAGCCGGTGTAATCGTATTCCCAATATCCTCTGTCTACCCAGTGCCCATCGTCATCCCCATGGTCGCACCATTCCCAGACCGGAACCCAGTAGCAGCTCCACACGCCCCAGTTGGCCGACAGCTTTTGGGAATTGTTTGGCAGGGCCGGAACTGTGTAGCGCGGATAGGTGTCGGTTGCCAGCGGATCGGGCGGGATTTTCTCGTTGAGATCCACAATCTCTGCTACAAAGCTATCCTTTGCCGTGTAAGCGCCGCTGACGGAGACGGTAATGGTGATGGTCTGGGGAGTGGAGGGCGTATGCCATTTTACCCATACCACCTGGGAATCCCCGCCGGGAATTACAATATCCCGTACCCGGTAGCTGGAACCCATGATGCGGAAGGTCACGGAAGCCGGATTGTCCGGCGTCAGGTCATGGTTGGTTGTCAGCGTCACTGCGGTAATGACATCGGTGTCTACACGGTATTCCACATCCGGCGCCTCGATATCGCCTTCCGGCTGTTCCGGCAGCTCCGTGAACCAGACAATGCCGATTCCCAGATGGTTAATAATATCGGAGTTGGACTGTATGCCCGTTTTTGCCCCGGTCCAGGCTGAAAAGCCCAGGTCACTCTGTTCCAGAAAGAGCGCAAGAGGCAGGTTCTGGAAAGCAACGGAAGGCAGACGTTTCCGCAGGGCACCTCCCGACTGCTGGTCATAGAGGGCGGCTTCCGTGGCGGTCATACAGTAGTAAGCGCTGTTAAAGGTGACGTAGGCTATCGGCTCCAGCACTATTTTGTACTTGCCCTCCAGCATCTTTCCATAATCAACGCCGGTGGCGGCAGCCACCATCATACAGGCGTATTCCGAGCAGAAGTACCGTTTTACTGCCTCAATATTGGCTGGCCGGCTTTTGCTGTTTATGATGGCCGGCATGGAATAGGCCGGCTGGATACAGCGGTAGGGACTGCCGGACTGCGGGGACAGGGGTGTGCCGTTGCGGTACTGGATTTTATTGACCTTGCCAAAGTGCAGGACGGTTTCCGGTTGGGCGCGGTTGGAGAAGTCCACCGGGGCGCTGACAGCGGCTCCGGTTTCGGAATCCACCACGGTGACCCGGACCCCGTCATTTCCCGTGGACCAGAAGTTAGAGGAAGTTCCCTGCCCCATACCGCCGCCACCGCCATCCATGTTTCCGTTGCCGTCTGCGAAAGCGGCAGTTGGGAACAGGTGGAACAGCAGAAAAAAGCCGCATAAAACGGCGAGAAATCGTTTCAAATCTTATCACGCTCCATTCTTGCTTGTTTGGGCAGCAAAAAACCGCCACCTGTTTTCAAGTGACGGTCTCTGCCGGTTGTACCATATTCAGTTATAAAATTATTCCCCCATGTTGCCGACCATTTTGTTGATGTCGCCATCGCTGTCCATGGTGGTCTGTTCAACCTTGCCGGGAACGACCCAGCCAAAGACGGGATCATATACGGCGCCGTCACCATTAACAGAACCCGGAGCGGGGCCGCTGTCTGTGGGAGCTGCCTCCGTGGCCGGAGCAGTTACCTCCGGGTTCGGGTTGACCTCATGTTCCGGGTCGGGGTCTGTAATGACGGTCTTGCCTTCGGGTGCAGGAGGAGGGGAAGCCTCCGTTTCCTTCTTTTTTGTATCGGTGAAATCAATCACGACTTCATCACCGGATTCTTCCGCTGTTTTGGGATATTCTTCTGCAGGCTGTGTAGGCTGCTGCGCGGTGGGGGAATGTGCTGTCTTGCTTTCCTCTCTTTCCGCACTTTCTTCTGTGGCTAAAGTGGCATCTTCCGACCACTGGCTTTCGGTACTGGCAGCAGGGGGAGATTCATCCGGCAGAAAAGGGTCGTTTTTGTCCAGCCCCACATACCAGCAGATGCCCAGGATAGCAATGCAGAGAACGGACAGCGATGTGACAATAAAGCCTTTGGATGTAAAGAATTTTTTCATAGGGTAAAACCTCCTCGTTTTCTTATTTAATCATACTTTACGGTTTGGAAAGCTGTTTTTCAACAGTGGATTTAAAATTTTGTATTGTGGTAGCCGGTCAGTTCAATCCGCCTGGTGATGGTGGGGTAGGATTGGCCGAACATCCGGATAAAAAATTTGGCATCGCAGGAAAACACGTATTCCACCCGGTCGTCCACTACATGAAACGCCAGCCGGATATTGGAGATGCTATAATCCTCTGTGGAAAGGGGGATTTTGGATGCCAGACCGTCTGTCACCATTTCCTCCAGGGCGGCTGTGTAGGAACTGCTGGAATACAGCGTATTCAGATATTCGCTGAAGTTGGTTTCCCGCTGGGAACGGTAGGTATCGGCATAAATCAAACCACTCAGGTTATTCAGCTCCATTTTGGCGCCATTGCGGATATTGATACAGTTAATCCGGATGGAGGCATACAGCAGCAGGAAGGAAATCAGCATGACAATGCCCACCACAAAAAAGCAGGAGAAGATGGTGATTTCTCCCCGCTCATTGCGAAGCGGCCGACAGAGCCGCGGTTGTATTCGTTTCATAGGCACCTCACTTCCAGTAATGCTCGCTTACGCCAGCACCCCGGGCCACCACCCGGATATTGACAAGGTCAAAGTTCCAGAAACCGCCCAGCTTTGCCCTGCCCTCAATTGTGATGTAGAAGGTACTGCCTAGCTGTATGGCATGAGTCATGCCGGAGGGTGTGGGCGTCTTATAGGAGGCATCAATGGAGTAGCTGATGTTATCCGCCCCCCTGATCTGGGAGCAGAGGAAATCAAACAATTCCTCTGTCTCCCGGTTGATGCCGCCTGAAAGCTGTATCTGCTTTACCATCTGGTCGGCACAATGGTCCAATTCCTGTTTGGTCGAGATAATGGAAAACAGGTCAATGATGAAGGCCAGCAGCAGGACAGCGATAAAAATGAAGAATACCGTGCTGAAGTAGTTGGCTTCGGCCCGCTGGTTCGCAAGAGCCTTGCGGAGTTTCTTAAAAATAATAATCACCACCTTTGCAATAATAATGAGTTCCGCTTGCGGAACTTTCGCGCCGGAGCACGGTTGCGACAGCAACCATCTTCCTTTGCGCGGAGTGCGCATCCCCCGGAGGGTTTTTGTTTCATAGGATGATCTTTCCTATGAAATAAAAAAGCCGCCCCATGCCCGGAGCGGCCTCTTTACAAATTTTTGACTGTACTCATTATAGCAGATGTGGATTTACGGGGAAAGAGCAAAACTGTGCCAATGTTGTGCCAATATAAGAGGGCTGTTTAGTTTTGCTTATATTCCAATACTGCCCGAAGCATAGCAACAGCGATTTCCTGCTGGCTGGGAGAAGCGCTGTCCCATAAATCTGCCAATTCCCGTATTCTGCAGATTTCATTTTCTTTCAGGACATCCCGCAGCAGATAGTCAGGAGAAATTCTCAGCGCACTGCAAATACTTATGAATACAGGCAGGCTGGGAACTTTTGCGCCGCCCTCAATCTGACGGAGATATGTGGCGTTGATATTGCATAGCTCTGACAGTTTATCAGATGTAAATCCTTTGTCTTTTCTAACCATGTTAATGCGTTTACCTAATCCTTGTACTTCCATTTACTCTCCTATTTTATAAGCTGTTAGCACTTATTTTGTTCACTTTTAGACTATATCAAATAAAATCGTTGCAATAGCTTCTAACAGACTATATAATATTAGCCAATAGAATATAAAATGATTCAAAAGGAGACTACACAATGGAATTAAATTATTTCAAAGACAAGCTTTTTGACTTGCTGAACGAAAGCGATGAGATGGATATCTCCAATATTGATTCGGATGACAGGAACTCCCTGTTCATAATCAGTATGGCAGACGGAAGTGTGTTTGAAATTGTGTGCCGGCAGGCAGCAGAAAAGGAGGGTGAATGGAAAAACGCAAATTGACGGTGTGTTATGGAACCGGTAATTACCGGGAGTGTCCCCCTCAGATTCTTTTAAAAGGGAAATGGCTGGAAGAAACAGGATTTTCTGTGGGGGATAAGATTACGGTAAAATGCCAGATGGGGCAGCTTATCATTACAAAAGATGAAGTGGAAATGGATGGTGAAAAATAGTATGATTTATGAAAATTACTGTTGCAGATGTTTGAATCAGCAACGGTAGTTTTTGCTTCCTCATCATTTTAGCAAGGCTTTCGCTGTAATATTTTCTGCTATCTTTGAAGTTACAGAACGGATAGAGCATATGTCACTTTGATTCTCTGCGAGATGCAATGACGTTTCGTAGAATCTGATAATAAGTTGACTCAACACGAAAAGATGCTGATGAGAAAATAGCGATTGACAACCCGTGTATTGTTGATTATAATAAGAATAGAAGCAGGATGACCTGCATATTACTATACTGATCATACTCCGGTGACCTACGGGCCCGGGGTTTTTTATTAGGAGAAACAATGGATAAAATATATTCATCTACAAATAGCCAACTTCGCAAACTGCGTGACAGAGGTATGAATATCTCAAATGGCAGCCGGGCAAAACGCATTATCGAACTTGAAAACTATTATAATCTAATAAACGGATATAAACAACCTTTCCTTAATTATGCTTATATGGGTCCGGATGAAGAATACCTTGCTGGAACAAGATTTGAAGAGGTATATGCGCTTTATCTGTTTGACAGGGAATTGCGTAATATTTTTATTCGGTATATTCTCGAATTGGAAAATAATATAAAGAGTGTTCTGGCACATGATTTTGCAGGTAAATATGGGCATGATAATTACTTGAAAATTTCCAATTTTGACACATCGGTAAAAAAATGGGAGAAGAAAACAGCAGCACAGAAAGTTGGAGAGGTATCAGATTTGATTTCTAATCTGCAGCACGAGATAGCAAGGCAGCTTTCTAAAAATAATCAGATGATTTCCCATTATATGCTCGAATACGGATATGTTCCTTTATGGGTCTTGGTAAATACACTTACGCTTGGAACAATCAGTACTTTTTATTCATATCTGAAGCAAAAGGATCAAAATGATATAGGGAAGCATTTCCTTTTAAAGCCAGAGGAGATGAACAGTTTCCTGCAAGTATTGACGATATATAGAAATGCCTGTGCCCATGATGAACGGCTATATAATTTAAAGGCATTGCGGCGCAGCACAAAGCCAAATAGCATACGAACAATGCCGATACATAATAAACTGGCGATTCCTGTAAACAGCAGTAATAATCCTGTCTGCGGAAAAAATGATCTGTTTGCTATCGTAATTGTGTTTAAGGTTATGTTGCCCAAGAAATCATTCAATAAATTTTTTACTGCTTTGAAGAAACAGATGGACGAGCTTGCAGCAAATCTTACAACGATATCCATTGGCAAGATAGAGCAGGAAATGGGATTTCCTTCTAATTGGGTCGATATAAAATCAATACCATGATGAATATAGAAGGTGCAGAACTCTATGATAGCGAGTTCTGCACCTTCGTTGTTTACAGATTCTGCCGAATAATCCGGGTAATTATCCCCACAGCCACCCCACGCTCTGCATCCAGTCTCGTCACTGCAAAGCTGACGTCATCTTTCTTACCCGGTGTCCGATAATCATAGCAGGAGTGGGCAATCGCGTTGACGCCATTGGAAAGCCGGATGTAAACCACGCCCTTATGCACATCGGTGACCTTACCCATGTACTTGCTTTGAATCCGGCATTTCTGCAGATTGTCCTGGCTGGTGTTCTGGGAAATGCTTTTGATATCCACCCGGATACCCAGTTCTTCCAGGGAATCCCGGCGCACCTTCTGGACACGCACCAGAACCTCGTCCCCCACGGAGAAGCGCTCATGGGCATCCCCAATCCAGTCCCAGGCCAAATCCCTTGCCATGATGGAGGTTTCCACACCAAACACCTCCACACGGATGACCTTTTCCGCCACCGCAATCACACGGGCCTGGACAATCCGTCCCTCATAGATACGGTAAGCGCCGGACGGGTCTGTGTCCAGATAGAACAACTGGCGTTTGCGGAGCATGGCCTCCCTGCGGCTTGCCACCACGCTGTATGTCTTGGAGTCAATCCCCCGCACGATAAAGTCAATGTCGGCGCCCAGCATATTATTGAGAATCTTGTTCTGCCGCAGCATCATTTCGCTGTATTCCTGCTCAGAGCTGGTGAGGGGGAGCTGGAACATCATTTCCTTTAAGGGAATGATAATGCGGAATCCCTTATAATCCACGATGGCAATGGTCTTGTGGTTATCTGTCTGTTCGATGCCGCCCAGCTTTCCGGTAAGAATCCTGCGGGTGCGGTAGGCGTTGCGGATTTCATGCCAGGTGATGTCTTCCTGTTCGGATTCGGTCGTTACATCCTCCCGACTGCGGATGGTAAGCACAGGCGCATTGCTGCGGATTGGCGTCTGCCTCGAAGCGTCAGAGTTAAAATCCCCTGCTGCAGCAAAATCCGATTCAGTCTCAACTGCTTCGATTGTGGAAGGCTCCGGCTCCGTATTCTCTGATTCCAGATTTTCCGACTCCGAAGGTTCCGGTTCCGGTGTTTTTTTCTTGCGGGTGGTACGTTTCGGCTTGGCCGGAGGCGCTTCCCCAGAGACCGGTTCTTTAGCTCCCCTGTCATTCGGGCCACTGTCCGCAGCTTCGGTGCTGTCGGTGGCATTGGCATTGTGGGAATCATCTGTTGCCGTGATATACTTCCCATCCATTTCCCTATTCAGTTCTTCCTCTGAAAATTCCGGCAGATCAGAATTTGGCAGTTCGCTTTCTCCGGGCAGTTCCTGATCCATGCCGATAAGCAGCTCATTCAGTGCAGCATCACTCCCGTTACCATTGACGGCAGATAAGCTATCCGCTGCCTCCGTATTGGAAGTGGGAACAGCCGTTTCATCTGTTTGTGCTGATTTTTCCAGCATTTCCTGAGCCTGGTTCTCCTGCTCTAACAGGTCTTTCTTTTTTGTTGCCATAAAATAGTCCTCCTTTTAAGTTGGTGTAGTTAAATAGATAGGATGGAATCCTTATCTGACAGAATAATTCCCTCCGGAGCAGAGCCTTCTTTTGATGGCATATCCTCTGATTTGGAAGGTTTGATTTTTCTCGCCGGTTTTGTGGGAACCGGCTTTTCCTGTGCCGGATTTGCGGTGGCTGGTTTAGAAGCAGACTGCGAGCCCTCTTTACTGCGGCGGTTAGTCGTCGGTTTTTTGGTCGTGGATTTAGTGGCTTTTGCGTCAAGAGCGGAGGTTCCTGTGTCTTGGGCAGCAGTTTTTGAGCCTCTGGCAGCCTCCTTTGCTGCCGCCCTTTCTTCCTCCAGCCGCCTCCACTCCGGAACATAAGCGGATGCCTTACAGGATACAAGTTTGTCCGCTTCGGGATGTCTGGAATAATCCATTTTGTCGATTTTGAGAATCTTTTTCCCTCGGATAATCACAAGCGCCTGGTTGATTGGCAGACGGAGTACTTCGTCCGGCGTCAGCACAGGCCGTTTGCCTACGCCGCTGGTTTCCCGGTATTCCGGGGTGTAGTTGCTGATGCGCCAGGTTCCTAGCTGCTTCGCTTTAGAAGTCACACTCACACTGGCAAGACCGGTACGGGAGGATACAAATTCCGCTGTAAGCTGGTCGGTACAGCCGAGAAATAACTGGACATCACAATTTCCCAGCAGTTCCTGCCAGAGATTAAGTGGATAGCGGTTCTGCAGCCCGGCCAGATTCTGGAACACCAGCGACATACTGATATTCCGGGAACGGATTACACTTAAACGGCGGGATAGGTCCGGGATGGTTCCGCATGCCGTCAATTCTTCTGCCAGCACATGAACCGGCACCGGCAGCCGGCCTCCTTCGCAGTTTTTGTCTGCATACCGCACCAGCTTGATAAACACAAAGGATAAAAATAGTGATGCAAGGAAATCAAAGGTGCTGTCCTGGTCGCTGGTCACGAGAAAGTAGGCGCAGGGCTTCTGGCCGGGAAGCTCCAGGTCGATTTCATCCCTTGCCGTAATCTTTTTAATCAGCGCAGACTGGAATACCTGAAGGCGTCTGCCCAGACCGATAATGACGCCGCTGCGCACGGTTTCTGACGACTGCTTAAACAGGCTGTATGGCGCTTTGGCGGGATGGGTAGGAGCAAGACCTTCAAACAGGCTGTTCAATTCATTTTCCGAATTCAGCGTCAGAAGCCGGTAGACCTCCCCGATGTTTTTGTGCGCTGCATCATAGCCCTGATCCACATAGAGAACCAGCGCCTTGAGCAGATTCATTTCTGCGGAATCCCAGAAATGGTCTCCTTTGCTGCCATTCATGGTGTTCTTGATAATGACGTCCACAAAAAGCTGCGCCATCAGTTCCTGTCCTTCAATTTCGGAAAGGCAGTTCCAGGAATCGCTGTTCTCCGGAGAGACAAGATTAAACAGTTTCACGCAATACCCCTTTTCCCGAAGATAACTGCTGGATTTTTCGTAAAGCTCGCTTTTCGGGTCGGAGATAATCAGGGATTCCCCGCGGGCAGCGCTCTGGAGAATACAGTTCATACAGAAAGACCGGGTCTTCATGGAACCACTGGCGCCGTATACAGCCAGGTTTCGGTTAAGGCGGCTCTCTTCGGGTACACAGACCGCCTTGTTGTCCAAAAGTCCCAGAACAGTGCCGTGGTGTTTTCGCAGATCCGGCACCAGGTCCAGCACCCCTTCCATTTCCTTGCGGCCCATCCAGCCAGAAGTGCCGTAGGTGCCTTTGGCGGAATAAGTAAAATTCCGTTCCTCATCGTATTCACCGGCATCGCTGTACCCCATCCGCATGACCATAATCAGCAGGATTGCCAGCAGTCCGATGCAAATCAGGATTCCATACAGTCCGTAGGGCGGCCGGAAGACGCTGCTGACACAGGTAAAAAAGTCAGGAGACGCCATCGCCGGAGAAGAACCGTTCCCCGGAATGCCTCCGTCCTGTTTCCATATGGCATAATTGCCGATGAACTGGGCCAGATACCCGCCAGCATATAAAACCGTAAGGATGGCGGCCGGACCGGCTGCTAAAGTGATGAAAAGTTTCCGTCTGTTTATGGGAAAAACCTCCTTTCAAATTTGGAAAAATCAATGATCTGGAAATGTACCCGGTTTCCGCAGTAGCGTTCCAGCGCCTCTTTCTGATAATCAAAACAAATCATAGCGCCGTCCCGGCCCTGCAGTTCTAACGCTGTGTTGAACCGGGCAATACGCGGCATATCACAGGCATAGGCAAACAGCACGGGATTTCCGTTTTGGTCGATAGCGTCATTTTCTATGCGCCCATTTGGCTGCCGGTCACTAAGGCCCAGGGACAGGAGCCGGTTTAAATCCGCTGTCTTTTCCGTGTCGCACAGCAGGCTTAAGAGCCGCTCACCCGGCTGGTCGTGGGTCACATAGTAAAAGTGGTCGTAGCAGCCGTCCAGCATAAAGCAGTCATGGCGTTTGCCGCCGTTGCTGGTGAGCATCTGGTAAGCCGGTTCTATCCCGTCTCCAAGCACCAGGCCAAAGACACACTCCGGTGTAAATTGGGAGGCGAGCCGCTGCCGGCATAGGACAGACCACATCAGTGTCTTCATGCGAAGCTCTGATTTATACTGCCATTTCATCAGGCCGGTGCCGCAGTTGTAAGTGACAAAGATTCCGGCGGGCGCAAGCAGCACGCCGACGGAGCGGGAGCTGCGGATTTTGGTAAAATCAATGCCCATATCCTTGATTTCACGGGAATTGTAGAATGCCGGCTGTTTCATTTCGCTGACCGGGGAACCTGCAGGGGAAAATACCTCCGGTTTTTCTGACCGGAAGATGGCGGCGCTTGCGTGTTCCATCGTCACATAGGTCTGTGCGATGCGGTGCAGACGGAGCCTACGGCTCACCTCGCTTTTTAAGCGGTTGGTGTCCGTGTCCCCGGTGAGATAAAACGCAAACTGGCCGGGAAACTGTGAGAGCAGGGCGGCCTTTGCCTTTGGCCCCAGCCGGTATCCCCGGAGCTTGTCCCGGTAGTAGGTTCGCAGGAGTCCATCCTTTTTCAGCGAGGTAATGACGGACTCCTTGTAATATTCACTGCCACGGAGCCGCTTTAACTGGTCTGCCGGGAACTCGCCGGAGATTGCGGTCAGGGCAAGCAGGTGGTATGGCATGGTGTCTGGCTGTGGGAGACAGCTTTCTGCTTTTCCCAAAACAGAACCCCTCCTTTCATGGAATTGACGGACTGTTTTTACCGAGGCTGAAAACGACTTCGGTAAATCCGCACGGCAGCATACCCGGAAAAAACCAGATGTGCCGGGGATTTTGGGGCATATACCCGTGTCGGGAAAGGAACCCTTGAAAATGGTCAAAAATCCGAGATGGATTCCAGACGGTTTTGCTGCCCCGACAACCAGCGGGAAAACCGGTCCTTAGCCATAATGGAAATCCGGGTACAGTCCCTTTCGCCCAGCACCGCCGTATTGTAGGCATCACAGAGCAGGCCGCAGTCATCTGTCATGACAAAGGTGGAAAGCACATCCAGAAGCTGCTTTTCTTCCAGATTGTCATAGTCCCGTACCCGTCTGGAGGGCAAATTCCGGTCGTAGACCTGGGTAAAACAGACCACGCATTCCCGAAAGTGGGGAAGGGTGTGCTCCCTGGCATATTGCTCCAGGGCAAAGTACAGCGGGTCTAAAAGAAATTCACTGTCCTGCCGTCTGCGGCGTTTGGGCAGGAGGCTTGGGAGAGATACTTCCAGAACCCCGTCCTCATAGGTAATCTCAATCCCGTGGGCGGTCTGCGCCGAGGACAGGTATTCCGCTTTTTTGACGCTGGTGCTGGCATAAATCAAATGCCGCAGACGGCAGGCCACCGATTCGGCCCGCAGTGCGGCATCCATGGATAAGACTTCGTAATTATCGGGATAACGCTGGATGTCCGTGGTGTCCATAGCATACAGGGCATTGTTCAGACGGGAAAGGTCATCCAGAATACTCCCGATTCGTTTTGAGATAATTTTTCGTTCCAAATAAATTCCTCCGGTTTGTTATGAATGGTTACGTTGGTAGTATAAAACCTGCCCGGTGGCTGATACGGTGCAGAATCCGGCAATATTGGGAAAATCCAGCCGTGGAATCTGCTCTGCGTCTTCCACCAGGACAATGCGGCGGCTCTCCTGCCTGGCATCCTGTTTCAGCGCATGGCTGACAAGGATTTCCCGTCCAGCCTCTGCATAGACAATCTCGTACAACTCCCCGTTGGAAAAGAAGATGATTTTTGCGGGAAAGTCGCCGGGGGAATGATATTCTGCCCGGTTTATCATATCCAGAAGCACCCAGGCCGATTGAATCAGGCCGCAGTCTGCCTGAAAGGGACTGCCATAGGGGAACCAGCCGCCGCTGTCACTTTGCTCAATCCGCCCCTGACGCTTTAGATGAGAAAGCAGGCCGGCGATAACCGTACTGTCCTTATCCGGAAAGAATCCTGACAGCTGCCGCTGCATAAGGCCGGGATAAAGAGAAACCAGCCGTAAAAGTTCTGCGGCCTCCTTCCTGTAAATATCGGCTCTGGTCTTCATGTGGGAATCACCTCCTTTGGTTTTCTGACGTAATCATGACGTAATCCATGCGTTTTCTCTAAAAAATGACGCAGTATAGACGTAATCGTGACGTAATTATTCCTGTCCGGCATTGGCTTGACTGTCTTGCTGCCGCAGTCGGTTTACAATGTTTTTCAGTTCCCTCCGGTCTGTGGTAATCAGGTCTTTTTCCAGCGGGCTGGCCTTGAATTCCACCATGACATTGTTATTGTTTGTGGAGATTAAGCCGTTGCCGCGCTCAAAATGGATAATCTCCATAATCTCCGCATCCGACAGCCGCAGGGTATCCTGTACCCGCATAGCCTCATCGTCCTCCAGATTAAGGATAATCTTGGTCTTGGAGTTATTGATGATGCCTTTGCCGAACCGCCCTTCATCCAGATTAAAAAAGTCATTTAAGTCCTGGCTGGCACAGACTGCGCTGCCGCCGTAGCCGCGGATCGTCTTGAAAATCTCAAGGACAAAATCCCCGGCAAGCCTTGTTCCGGTAGCGCCGACTCCGGACAGAAGCTGCCAGCATTCATCTATGAATATGGTTTTTTCCTCAGTGCGGTCTTCTTTGGCACGGTCCCAGACAAAATCCAGCGCAACAAACATCCCCACTGTAAGCAAATCTCCGGTAAGGGAGGAAATATCAAGCACGGTGTACTGATTGTGCAGGGATACGTTGGTCTGCTGGCTGAAGGTACGGGCAGAACCGTTGACAAGGCGGTTGAGAATATGGGCCATCCGCAGGGTGTCCGGGGACTGCTTCAGTATCTCGTATAAATCGCCGAGAACCGGCATTTCCCGGTAGGCGCCGGGGAGGTTCGGGTCTTCCAAAGAGCCATTGTCATGAGTAATGCCTTTGACGTTATAGGTTCGGATCAGCGCTTCATCCAGAAGCTGCCGCTCCTCGTGGCTCATGTCCGGAATCAACAGGCTGAAAAAGATGTGTAGCCGTTGGATTTTTGCAGCCAGTTCGGACAGATGGATGCCGGGGCCGTCTAACAGCTCGCTTACAGTATGGTCCACCCGGCGAATCTCCATTACATTGATACAGTGGGGGCTGGCCGGGGAAATCTGGATAAATTCGCCGCCCACATTGGCGCAGGCGCGGTGAAACTCGTGGCCTTTTAATGGCGCAATAATAAAAATGGGGATGCCCTTTCGCCTCATACGCAGGGCCATCAGCTGCATGGTAAAGGTTTTTCCTGCTCCGCTGGTTCCCAGAATCGCCATGTTGGCGTTTTTATAAACAGCGGAATTAAAAATATCCACAATAATGAGAGAGCTGTTGTATTTGTTGACACCCAGCAAAATCCCGTTGTCGTCACACATTTCGTAGCTTGTGAAGGGATAGCAGCTGGCAGCCCCTCCGGTCAGCAGGTTTCTTTTGCTGCGTTCATATAGTTTTTTCTCCGGCGCAATCAGCGGCAGAGATGACAAAAATGCCTGTTCACCGCGAAAATGGCAGTTACAGACGTTCATATCCTGTGACAGCAGGAGCTTTTTCATCTCGCTGACTTTCCATTCCAAATCATCCTCTGTGGAAGCGGTGATGGTAATCATCAGGTTCAGGTAATAGAAATCCTCGTTGTTGGCAAGCCCTTCCTTCAGGAAATATCCACTGCGGATTGCCCCGTCAATGTCGTCAAAATCTGTGTTGGTATCGCTGGCGTCCTTGATTTTGGAGCGGTTGATGCGTAGCTGCTGGCCTACCTTTTGGATAATCTGCTCTTTGGGCTGGCGGGTCAGGAAGATGTCTACGTCAATCCCGTCACCGGCATTCACAATCAGACTAAGCCATCCGGCCGGAACCTGGGACTTATATCCGTCCGATGGAATGAGCAGGTAGGCATAATAAAGGCCGTCTATGCAGATATAGCGGGAGTGGGTGTAGTCAATCTGTTTTGGTGCGAAAAACTCTGTGGCCGGGATGCGGTCAATCTCATTTTCCAGTCCTTTTTTTCTGTATTGGCTGATGGTCTCACGGATCCGTTCCGGCAGCGGTTTTACGGCGCTTTCATTCCGGCAGAGCAGGTTGTAAAGCATATCCATCGTAAATTCATCCTCATTTTCCGGTATCACCACATCATTTCCGCACTGGCGCAGATAGTTTGACGCTGTATGGACAGCACCCTGCAGGGAGGATATGGCCTCGCTTTCCTCATCAGTGCGGCGGGTATTGCTCCAGGGTTCATATTCAAATATCAGGAAGAACCGGCGTGTTACCGCCTCACGGGAGCCAATCTGCTGTACAAATTGCAGATAATCCTCCTGCATCAGCCGGCACTGTTCGTTGGTCTTCCTTGACATCTCCTGGCGCACCGTGTCTAAATGGCGCCCGATGTCCGCACGGCGGGTCAGTACCTTAAACTGCAGCTTTACCGGGCTGATTTTTAAGTAAGAGATAAAGGAGTAGATGATACTCCGCTGCTCCCGTGCGCTGCGCAGTAAAAAATTGATGGGTACAATCTCCACAACCTTAACAAAGCGATGGTCTTTTGTGTAGATGATGCCGTTTTCGATTTTCTCAATGGGCAGGTAATCTGCCACCGGGTTCAGACAGGCTGGTTTTTGCGCCTGTTGTCGGCTGCTGTGGGTCTGGCGCTGCGAAGTTCGTTCCCGTTCCCGATTCTGCCTTTTTGTCGTACCGGATTTCTTTTCCTGCCTTTTGGCGCCTGGTTTTCCTTTTTTGCTTTGTTTTGCGGGCCGCAGTTTTTGCTTGATTTCATAGACTTTTACCTCATCGAACTCTGCGGGAAAATCCTCCTTTCCGGTTCGTGGTTTCTTTCTCCGCAGTTTCGTTGGCCGCCGTGAACGCTCTTTCTTTTGTTTCTTTGAAAAAACGTGTGTGTTCCCTGCCCTGCCGGTGTCGGGCTCCGATTCCTCTATGCCCACAATCCGGCGGTTTTTTAAGTATTTCAAAAAAATGAACAGGAAAGAAGAAAGACTTTCACCGGCAATGCCAATCAGCGCTACCAGCCCAAGGGGCATGGCGGTCAGGCACAGTACAATAATACGTGCAGTCAGTCCGAAGGGCAGACAGATAAAAACCGGCACCCCGACCACAGCTGCGAGGATGCCGGCTTCAATCACGTTGCGGGCCTTGAACATACCGCCGAAAAACGTGCCTGTTTCCACGAAATTCGGCGGTATGATATAGGTGTCGCGGTCGTTTTGGTTGCTCATATATTACCTCACTTTCGCAGCCGCAGAGAGGGTCAGCCGATAATCCAGAAGGGTCCTCCGGCGCCCGCCCTCCGGCTGGCCTCATTTACAATAATGGATAAATCCCAGAGCTGTTCGCTCCGGGCATAGCTGGCGGGATCTGCCACCATGATTTTTCCGTCCTTTACCCCGCGCAGGACGATGAAATGCCCGCCGGAAGTAAAGTGCCCTTTTGACATAATTGCCACCACCAGTTTTCCGTCTGACAGGGCGTCAACGATACGCTGCGGCTCAGAGGCCGTACAGCCGGAGACGGGCAGTCCCCAGGCAGCAGCGGCAGCAGGGATCAGCGCATGGTAAGAGCCGCTGCCCTTACACCAGTAACCGTTTTTGTAGGACCATTCCGCCATCTGTACCGGGTCAACCATCTCTGCGGAAAGAGAGGACACCACAATGGACATGGCGGTAGGTCCGCAGCCATAACCGCCGATATGGTCGGTGCCGTAAGGCTTATTGGCATAGCGTTCGTCCACCTGGTTGTAATAGACAACCGGGGTAATGCCATCGGTAAAGGTAACGCTACCTAACGATGCAATGCTGTTGCCGCTCCAGCCTGCCAGGTTTTGCAGCATCCCGTCACCTAAAAACAGGCTGAGGTTCTGGGCGTAATCATAAGCCAGCTCATTTTGTTCATCGGTCAGGGCAAACACGGTTTCCGCAAAATAAGATTCGCCGTTATAGACAACGGTATAAATTCGCCATGTTTCACTGATCGTGGTTTCCTCCTCGGTTTCGGGATCTGTTTCTGTGTTTTCCCGGATTTCCTCGGTAAAGGTAAAGGAATACAGATGCGTCTGGTTTGCCCGAAGAACAGAAGCCATATCCTCAATGGTAATACTGGCAAAATCCCCGCTTTTGGCAGCACAGTATTGGGAAACAAACAAAGCGCTGTTATAGACAGGGCCAGAGGCATAAGGGTTGTTGACTTCCATGCCGTCAGCGCCGGATGCGGTAAAATCAGCCTCTATCCGGCCTGTCACGTTTTCCAGGGCTTCACTTAAAACCGCATTGATGGTAAAGGTAATCTCGTTTGCAGTTTCGCTTATGGCGGTTTCGCTATTGAGAATGGGATTTTCGGTATCCGCCGTGGAAAAAGAATCGGAAAACCCGCCAAAAATCAAGCCGGGCAGCATCAGGAGAAACAGGATAGGAAGCATCAGCAGAGCAATGGCAGCCACAATGATTTTCCCAATATGTCTGCGTCCAGCCCACAGCGCACCGGCCGCCGCACCGTAAGGCCCTCCCACGGCTGCGCCCTTTGCGGATGCCGCCACCGCTTTTCCGGCCTTTACGGCTCCATGAACCGTGTGGGCAAGGGAAGCGGCGCTTTCCACGGCATCGGCCGTATTGTTTTTTTGTTCTTCAGCCATCACATCTTGTCTTTTCTGTGTGGAGCGGGCGGCAGCTTTTTTACAATGGATTCATTGTACGCAATAGAGCCGTCCGGCGCCAGATAGGGGGACTTGTCTACGGAATCCATGGCATACTGCTTATACCAGGTGGTGCCATCTGCGGCATGAACCGTGGTATGTGCGCCGTCCGGAGCAGCATATTGGGCGGCATGGTACATTCCAAAGGAGATTCCTTCCGGGTGTTCTTCGGAGGTCTCTGTCCCCGTAATCCGTCCCCCTCCGATTTCCACATTGGAAAAGGCAGGAATATGCCCGGCATTTTCTCCCAGCGCAGCATAGCCCATATAGGAAGACATGGCCTCTGCCGCCTTTTCGCCGGTAATCATTCCGTGTGTTGCGACATTGCCGGTGGCAACGGTGCTGATGATATGGTTGGCAAAGTCGCCGCCTTTGCTTACGGAACTGGAATAGATATTTCCTCCAACGCCCCCGGAAGCCTTCTGTATCATGGCGCCCAGACCACCCGTGCCGCCTGACGAACCGGGAGCCGAAGCGGATGTGGCTGTCTTGGCGGCACTGTTGGTAATGTTCCGGCTGATGACTCCGGCAAGGCCGCCGCCCATAAATCCGCCTCCAAATCCAGAACCCCTGCCTCCGCCGGTTTTTGCACTTCCCAAACTGCCGGGGCCGCCATTGCCGAAGTGCTGGCGTGAAAAGTTGCGGATGCCGCCCAGACCTCGTGTGGCAATCATAGCCTCCGCCAGCATACTGCCTCCGGTATGCCCCACATTGACGCCCAGGCTTGCCATGAAGGAGTCAATTTTCTGGGAGACCTTCAGAAAGGCAACCGCACACAGAAACCAGATTAGTACATTGCCGGATACGGCTTCCCTGCCTGCGGCATCCACCTGGGCCTGTACCTCGCTTTCGGATACGGCGGCAAAAGCCGGCTGGCAGAACAGGCAGGACAGACAGGCGGCCATCAAAGCCGCCAAGAATATGTTCTTATACTTTTTCAAAACTGTGCCTCCTTTACAGTGAAAGCGGGTTGGCGATAAAGGCCCCGACCATAGAGGTAAACAGCCGCAGGCACCAGGCATTCATAATCAGTAAGAATATCTGGCCGCCAAGCATACGACACCAGGATTTCCAGACATTTGAGGTCGCCTGGGAAGCGCCCATGGAGAACGCCACCGGGGCCGTATAGACCAGAACACCCAAAAGGACATAACGCTCCGCCGCTTCAAATAAAAGCTTTAAATAATTCCATGCCAGGATCAGAACCAGAATCAGGGTAATGAGCGCCACAGCGCCATTTGCACATACGCCGATGATAGTCAGCATGACCGAGTTAAAATCGCTAAACTGCAGGGGCGGAAGTTCGGAATCCATAATCCACTGGTAAGGCGTACCCCCGATGGCAAGGACAATATCCACGATGTCATCGGAAAAATAAGCAAGCAGGATGAAGATAACCGAGCGGATACTTAACTTCACAGGGTCCTCCGCCTCAATGCCTGCACCCAGACCAAAGTTTTTAAACAACTGCCACACCCAGTTCAACAGAATCATACCGATGGACAAGGCGACAAAGATGCGGTACATGGTCTCCGCCGCAGGGAAATACCGTAGAAAAAGAGTCATGTCACAGCCTAAAGCGCCTAAAACCGAGGTAGAAACAAGGTCGAGGCCGGCCATCACCTGTTCTGCAATCCACTCTACAATGCCATCTAAAATGCCCATGCAATCACTCCCTTCCGTTGGGCACCGGCAGGCGTTCTCAGCCTGTCCATTTACCGTCTGAGAAGAAGGGCGTGATGTAGGCCATGATAAAGCCCAGGCCGTTTAATATCGCCCATGTGATACAAATGCGTTTCAGCCATGCCCGGCTTTCATCCACGGTGCGCCCGGAACGGGAGAAATTCATCATCAGCAGTGCAACGGATGCCGTGACGATGGCAGTCACCGTAGAGATTAAAAGAATTTGATTGTAGACATCCTGCATAATCTCTTTGGCCTTAGTCCAGACATCCGTGGCGGCAAAAGCCGGCTGGCAGAACATCATGGACATCATCACGCACAGAAAAGCAGTGTATGCGATTCTGGCAACGGGGATGCAAAGCCGGTGTTTCGGTTCCGGCTTCTGAGGGAATCTGGGAATCTTTGATTTTTTCAATTTGAATACCTCCTGTATTTTTGGTGCCCAAAGGAATAAAAAGACCACACCCGCTTTGGATGTGGTCTCGCAGGCCATTGGCCGCAGACAGAAAAAGCGCCCTGCAAAAGGCCGCCTGTTTGCTGTCCGTATTCGGTTTTGGGTATAAATTTGAGCATATTTAGTTTAACATATATGGATTTGCGGCGAAAGAGCAAAACCGTGCCAATTTTATTTCAGTTTTGTGCCGATTATCTGCCTCCTTTTTTCGAGGGGAAAAACTGTTTCAAAACCTCCATGCTGTCCTTCGCCGTATACCCCCACAAAACAGAACTAAGCGATTCGATAGCCTCCCGCCGCCTGCGGTAGTAGGTGCGGAAGCTGATGTCCCGGATATGAGGGCGCAGCTTCTCAATGATTTCTTCCACATTCCTCAGCTGCTGGGGAGAGAGGAAGGAGTAGTACAGCAGCCAGTAGTAGGATTCACCGTTTTTGTGCTTATTCCGGAGCAGGTCAATGGCGGTATCCAACAGCTTCAGCATCTGATGGCTGCGCTCGATACATTGGGCATGGTGTTCCATATCCGAACCGGCCAGATCAGCGCCTGCAAGGTAGACAGAATCCAGAAATTCCTCGATGGAACTGCCATACTCAATCTCAAACTTACTGCGTACTTGTTGGACGGAAAGTTCCAGACTCCACACCACATCGCGGTATTTTTTCAATAGTTTCCAAGTGTCATGGTACAGTGGGTTTTCAGCCATATCAATCAACTCATTCTTTTTCTTCATCGTGTTGCCTCCTCATAGATTTTTCGTTTAGGGGTGAGAGTGTCAGTTCAAATGTTGCGACCGGTCTGTCATCGCCGCAGAGGATGGTCAGGCTCATACGGCTTGTGGCTGCATCCCTCGCGCGGGGGAAATATATTCCTCCGCAGGCTTTCGATAAGGGAGATAACTTATATTTGGATTTGGGACAGCTAAAACAGGAAATCCCTTGTGCTGTCAGGATTTGCGCCATTCTGTCCAGGATAATCGGAACGTGCGATTCTGAAACGATGGAAAGTCCATCTGAAACGCAAACCTCACGCTCCGAAGGCGGCTCTGTGGTATCGGTATTTCCCTCCTCCGGCAGTTCCAGCTTGATGTTAAGAGCCATTGCCACCTCTTCCTTATCAATCATCACATCGGAAATTTGAAACATGGTGGAAAGGTAGTTCTGCAGATAGATTACACTTCCATGCCGCCCAGGAAATGTCATAAGCGAGAGATAGCCGGCATCAGACAGCTTTTTCAGCACACGGCCCGTGGTGGCTTTGGACAACCCCCATCGGGTTCCCAGTTCACTGTAAGTCACCAATGGATTGCCGGTGTTATTGCGCAGATAGACAACCGGGCCGATTTCGGAACCCTGCACTTGGCTGTCGTTATAAATGGCTGACAGCCATAAATCCAGAACAATATCCATTTCCGAGCAGCGACGGCTGCTGATTAAATCCGTGGCAACAGATACCGGGAGAAAGAAAAATCCGGTGTCCTTCTGACAGGGGGCATTGTATTCCAAAACCGTGTTGTGCTTTTTCCAGTCCCTGATTTTGTACTTGATGACCTTGCCACGGCCCAGGGTGAGAAAGGAAATGAAGTGCTGCTTTTGCAGTTCATCTAAAATTGCCTGTGCCTGCCACTGAAACCGCGTGCGGAACCATTCGGATACTTCTTTTAGGGTACAGACCCATTCACCGGGGTAGACCGTATAGCTGATGCCGTCAATGCGCCGGTAAGAGGTGCGGAAGTTGGCATAGCTGCAAAGAACCGTAAAATAATCGAGTAGGAGGAAGGCGATTATTTCGCCTTCCGACCTCTCACACCACCGTACGTACCGTTCGGTATACGGCGGTTCAATCAACTTAACATGTAACAGCCTTTTCGGCGTAGTAGTCTTCCATGGATACAAGACCAAACTTAGCTAGTCTCTCTTTACTGATACAAATGTGGAGATTCCAGCTTCTGCACACTCTGGCATATCCTTTGGCATATGAAATGCCATGTGCCGCATTTGGCGGCAGACCAAGTTTGATAAGATTCTTTTCCCTGTTCTTTGGCGTTTTCCAGTGTTTCCATATGCACATGCGCAGTCGATACCGAATCTGTCCGTCCATTTTTGCGCACAGCCTTTTCATGCTTCCGATTTTGAAATAATTTATCCACCCTCGGATAAGCCGGTTGAGTTTCCCAATTTTATAACCATTGCCCACTCCCCAGCTCCTGCTTGTATATTTCTTCATCTGCGCCTTGAACTTTGCTGCCGCTTTCGGGTGTGGTCTGGCTTTGTACCCTTTGGCAAATGAGTCATAGTAAAATCCAAACCCCAGATACTTAATGCCCTTTGGTTTATCAACCCTGCTCTTTTCCGCGTTCACTTTCAGTCCAAGCTTTTCCTCTATAAACCGAGCCACGCTCTTCATTACCCGCTCTGCCGCCTGTCTGCTCCCGACCATTATAATAAGGTCATCTGCATACCGGACGAAATCCAGCCTCCTTGCTTCCAGTTCTTTGTCCAGCTCATTTAACATGATATTTGCTAACAGCGGCGAGATATTTCCACCCTGCGGTGTGCCGACTACCGTATCTTCATACTCATCATCAATCATTACGCCGCTGACCAGAATCTTTCTTACCACCGATATGACATCTCCGTCCTTTATTGTCCGTCCGAAAATCGTCATCAGCTTGTCATGGTCTACTGTGTCAAAGAATTTCGCTAGGTCGATATCCACTATCCAGTTGTGTCCGTCATTCATCATTTCCAATGCTTTAAGGACTGCCTGCTGTGCACACCGCTTGGGTCTGAATCCATAGCTGTGGTCGTGAAACTGCTCCTCAAATATCGGGGTAAGCACCTGTGCCACCGCCTGCTGTACAAAGCGGTCTACTGCTGTTGGCACTCCAAGATTTCTTGTACCACCATCGGGTTTGGGTATCTCCACCCTGCGGACTGGCTTCGGCTTATACTTCCTCGTCCGCAACTGTTCCTTAATGTTTTCGCCGTTTTCCGAAAGATATGCGCCAAGTTCTTCAACGGTCATCCCGTCCACGCCTGCCGCTCCTTTATTCCTTACGACTTGCAGATACGCCGCATTTAGATTATCCCTGCTTAATATCTGCTCCATGAGACTGCTTGTGTCCATGCGTTGTTTCCTTTCTGCCCCTTTTGCCTTTGCCGCCTTTGAAGTCATCGACAGGCGTATGCTCCGGCTACGAAGTGGAACGTACTTCAACTGATTGATTGTTCAGCCCTTCGCTCCGTCCCCATTACAGGAACTTCCTCACTACTATGGCTTCTGCTGACTTCTCACAATTCGTTGTTACTACGGCTAATGAGACCGCCTGTGAGACCTCCCCAGTTAAGGTGCGTGTTCTTTTCCTCCATGTACCTGCCGCATTTACTCGTACTTCCGGCAACCTTTTGGACTTCAGTGCCTTTTGCCACCTTATCCGTATTTCCGAGCCTTATATGCGGTTCCTGTCCGTCAGGTCAGAGGTTTGCTTACAGCTTCTTTCAGATTCCGTCTCACGGCGGACACCCTTGCTGTTCGGCTATGTGCTTCGTTGTTGCCTACGCGCACTTGGGACTTTCACCCATTAGAAAACGCCCATGCTGGGCAAACAAAAAGGCCGGAGCCTCCGCTTACGCGAATGCTCCGGTCGTTCATCAGACTTTGAATAAATTGCCGGTAAATCCGGCAGCGTGGATAGTCCACGACTTGTTTGATTTCTAATTGATATTCGGACATAGTACCTCCTCATAAATTTTTAGGGTTTTATAGAGTGTATAGATGAATGCCCGCTTGCTTGTTTCATCTTTGCATGATATATTTATACTTGTAAAACAAGTGGGAAATAAACTCTGAAACACGTCATTTTGCCAGGTGTTTCTGCTAATTTTTTGCTAATTTACCTTTTCAAAAATGGGTAAAAACGCCCCATTGCTAATTTTTTGCTAATGGGACGAAAGTAAATAAAACGACATGGGATTGTGCAATGTGCTACAAGAAATGCAGCATTATCTGAGTTTTAGTGAGTAAGAATTGACAAAAAATGATGTGTAATAACATGTAAGGAGACCGTAGGCAATGGTAATAACAGTTCTCCTAAGCGGAACGCCGCAGGTTCGACTCCTGTCATGGACGCCAGTAAACAACGCTGTAAGCCTTTGTTTTCAAGGGTTTACAGCTTTTTTTGTTATCACGGACAGGGAAGCGAATGTATGGCTACTTATGTCCGTGGGAATTTCCAAAAGTCATTTATTTTGCAAGATAGCTTGCTAACACTCATTTAAGGTAGATGATGATTTTATGGATTTTTACAATATTTGCTAACACTTTTTGGTTAGCAGGTTTTTCCTGTTTGGAACAAAGCCCTTTGCTAACGGTTAGAAAGGTTTTCTTTTAAGAGCTTTTCTTTCATTTCCGGTGTCATGGATTTTAGCAATTCAAGCAGAAGTTTATCATTGTCACTAATAGGTTTCTGTGCTTCTGAATGGGGATTGTGTTCTGGTTCCTCTGTATCAAGGGTGTCATAAAATTCTTCATCCAGCTTCTTTGCATTAAGCCGTCTGTCTTCATCCACGATTTCAGAGTAAACATCTGTTACCATCTCCGCTTCGGCGTGACCTGTATCTCCCTGAACAGATTTAATATCACCATGCGTCATTTTGAGCTTATACTTTGTGCTTAAATGGCGTAGGCTGTGAAAAACAACAATTTCAAAATTGTGTTCCTCACATAGCATTGTAAATCTGTTCCGAACAATGCGGCTTTCTACGGGATTCCCATTTTCAAGAGCAATAACGAGGTTATAATCGTTATAGGCACTTCCTAAAAACTCTTTTAATTCCTGCTGGTCTTTCTTGTATTGAACCAGTAATTGAGCAAGCGTTGTTGGCAGCCATACGGTACGATTACTTGTTTCCGTTTTGGGTGTCTTTAACACCAGTCTTGTAGTACAGTGGGGCTTCTGAGCTGGGAAAATTTTAATAATATCCTTTTCTTTCAGCTTTTGCATAGCTGATTGAGAAATTCTTGCCAGTTCCTTATTGACAATAACTCTTGCATTATTATTTGTAATAGCTTCTTCATCAATAATCACATCATCCCAAGTAAGTCCCGTAATTTCGCCTACTCTTAATGAGCAGGCAAACGCCAAGTGCATACAAAACAGGAGTAAATCATCATCCACAAGTTTGATTGCTTCCTTGAATGTCTGTACATTCCAGACCTTACGTTTTACCTTTGGTACTTTAGGCAAGGTGGCTAGGGAAGCCGGATTCCGCATTTTGCTGTCCAGATACTCCCAACGGATAGCCTGATTTAAGGCACAGCGGATAATATCATGGATTTTCTTAATGTTGGCAGGCTGCACACATCGACCAGTCGCTTTTCGGTTAGCACGAGGAACTTCTGGAACACTCAACAGGTCATTGTAATATTGAGAAAGTTTTTTCGTGGTGATTTCATTTAACTTCCAATCTCCAATAAGCGGATTGATATAGTTGTTAATTGAACTCAATTTACTGCTGTAAGTGTTGGCAGACCACTTCGATACACCATATAGATTGACAAAAGTAACAAGAAATTCCTTTAAAGTGATTTCATCATCTGGGGTATCTATTGCTTGCTCTGCTTCCTCACGCTGATGGGCGAATTGTTCTTCTAAAGGTACGAGAACATATCCGTATGTTTGTTGATAAAATTCAATAAATGCCTTTCGTGCCTTTGCTTCTTTTTTGGTTTCTAGGGTGTCCCATTTCTGCTTTCTTTCGCCTGTATCATCCATATACCAGTAAATAACTGAAAATTTTGATTTTCTTTGTTTGATTGAAGCCATATTATCTCTCCTTAAATGATTATTCGTGTAACCATTTATCGAAAGATATTTTAGATACTCTAATCATTCTGCCAGCTCTGATATAGTGAAATTGACCGCTTTTGACTAAAGCATATGCCGACTTCATGCTGATGTTTAAAAGAGCTGCTATTTCATCTACCGTATATGTCTTTTTTTCAGACGTTATAATACCGTGTGTATTCTCTTTACCATCTAACATAAGATATAAGGCTCCTTTCTATGATGGTAACAATAAAATACACCTCTCTAACACCTTGAGTATAACACAGGGAATTAAAGTTTTGTAGAGGTTCAGTGCATTTTACTGTGAGCAAGTCAGCCGAACAGCTTTCGCTAAAGCTCATGGGAATCTCACCCCTGCATGGTTCTCATCCAGCCGTACCCTTTGCCAGCGGTGCTACATCATCACACGGACTAAGGCTGTACGGAAGTATCATTATCACAATAGAAAGGTCATGGCGGCAGCTCTGCGGTAAGCTGCTTATGGAACGCTGGCAGGAATCGCTATCCGGTTTCATCCCTCCTTTGGTGGGTTACGGCGTGCCAGCCCAACGGCTCTCTTTCTATCAAACGTATTCGGCTGCTTTATGCTGCGTTGATTAGACGCTTTCTTTTTCAAGGAACAATCCGGCTTGTCAGCCTGTTAAAATGCACTGACAGCAATACATTTTAATAGACTGGCAAGCTCTGTCTGGGAAGCATGGGCTTGTCCACGCTTCCACAGTAGAGCGTTATTTTTAGTTTGGTTCCCTGATTTCAAAAGATAAAATCTTTGTAATCAGACGTGTTTCCATCCGGCGGCGTAGGGTTTCATCTACAACCATATGGGTATTCCCATATTCGTCTTTCATGGGACGCATGGAACGGCTGGCAATAAGACCGCTATAATGGCGTACAATCTGGTTGACTGCTTCAATATCGCCGTCCACAGCCCTTACAATTACAGGAAACGGAATCATAGGGTGCTTTGCTGTCATGCTTCTTCCTCCATAAATTTTTTGATAAATTCCAGTCCGGCGTGTCTTCTTCTCTGAATGGTAGAACGATTGACTTCCAGAATTTTTGAAATTTCCATATCGTCAAATCCAAGAAAATAATATCTCAAGATAACATCACGTTTCTTTTCGTCCAGATGTTCCAATGCTTCTGCTAACAGGCTGTTTTCAATGCGGACAGTAAATCCATCCATTTCAAAAGTATGGAAATGGGATGGGTATGTGTCTTCGGAAGAAAACAGATTGACGGTGTAATCATCCATATCACAGAACAGGGTTTCCCGTTTACACTGTCTGGACAACACTTTGAGATAGTCTTTGCGTTCATCCTCCATAGCAACCTTGCAGATGTAATCAAACTGGTTCTCTATGGTTGCCTGAAATTCAGATGGCTTCATCATTACTCACCCCCTTTCTTGCCTTAAAAGAGGGTAGAAGATTTCTTGACTTCCCCCTTTCGTGCTTAGTCCCGACACGAAAGGGTTGTTTGTTGCATTATCTGTTAAATTTCCTAATTTCTAATGACACAACAAAAATAATAGGTGCAAAGCCATCTAGCATATGGCATTTTAAAACAATTCAAAATGGTATTTGCATTTATAGGCAAATAAAAAGAGAGCGCAAAAATGCACTCCCTCTTTAAATATAAATACCGTTCATTCTTTAAGCCAATTTAATATATGATATTTCTCCGCTAGTGTAATTATAAATAATCCTACTAAAATTCCAGCTATTTGTAACATAAAATCATCAATATCAATCACATAATTGGGAAAGCCAGTAATCAAATTAATAAGCAACTGAATAGGTTCAATAAATATACCTGCTAAAATACTAATAATGCTGATTTTCTTTACAGATGCTCTCAAAATAATATAAATCAATATTGGTATAGGCATTGTTAATACTATATGTCCGGCTATACTTATAAATCCCAAATTTTTCAATGTTTTAAATGGGATAGTTTGTAAAGTCAGCCATGGGCTAATACTATCAATGCTTTTTCTTATAACTGTTGGAGAAAAATATATACCAATTAAAAAAACACAGTAGAAAGCAGTCAGAATATAACCTATCATATAAAAAGTGGATTCGTTTTTTTTAACGAAAGAGTATATTCCAAGTATGCCTAGAACAATAAATAACATTATAAATATCTTTAAGTCAGGAATCTGTCTTATATATGTCCACATAATTACCTTCCTCGTCTTTATAAAAAGGGATACAGGTATCTTCCACCTGCATCCCTAAAAATATCACCTTTCTGTTATTCAGGCTTTGCAATGTATATTACAACTTCTTAGAAGTTATAGCTAATATTTAACGTTCCTGTCACACGGTAGCCAGTAGCTTCTATTAATCTTAAATAAATTCGATATGTTCCACTTCCATCTCCAGTAAGTGTTACAGACCCTCCATCTTTTGCGGATACGTAAGCATAATCAGTAGCAGACCATTTATTTGTCACTGCTGATTTTTTTTCCAGTCCTATATATAAATCTGAATCATCGCCCCCTGGATATCCATAGCTCTCTATCCATACATTAATATCAAAAGTAGGTGTATCTGAAACTACCCAGTTTTGCTTCGTATAAATCCCACCGGTCATATCAAAGTCACCTCGATATGTACCGCTTCCTCTTACATCGGCGTTAATAATTATCGCCTCATAATTTGGATTGCTGTCATCAACAAAATCAAGATGTCTCCCATCGGTGGGGACCATCTGAACTGAAAAAGTATCTGCATATGCACTTATAGGTAAACAAACCATTAAAAATATTGAAATAAAAATCGAAAATATCTTTTTTATGAACATAACTTATCCTCCTTCCACATTTTTAATAGACACTGCTCTATTTGTAATTCCCCATTGGAATCCACCTCTTTTCTCTAGCCGCTACCTCAGGAAACATACTTTCAATGGCATTATATTGAGACTGTTTATTTTAATATAGTTATGCTTCCGGTAATATGTATACTCTTTGACG
>ERZ1036416.71-NODE-71-length-48808-cov-51.068775_pt1 | contig 48808 bp, 75 predicted proteins | sample MGYA00514219_ERZ1036416 | MGnify/ENA primary metagenome ERZ1036416 (study PRJEB33795, sample SAMN09464945) | human gut metagenome | host: Homo sapiens | place: USA: Stanford, California | collected 2016-11 | study: EMG produced TPA metagenomics assembly of the...
ACGGGTAGTGCTAAGTTAGTACAACACTACCCGAAAGAAATACCCGTGATATTATTTTCACTGTCAATGCGTATTTCAGAGATAACGGACCGCCACAGTGTACGCTTTTCTTCACGGGTCAGCGATTCATAAATATTCTTGAAATCGGATTGCAGCAGCCTTTCCACGGCTTCAAAATCGGGCGGGGCTTCTGCTGCGGGTTCCGGGAGCTGCCGGAGTGCTGCCGTATATATTTCATAGTCCTTCTTGTATTCGTCAATGTCAATCAGTTCATTCACATAAAGTTCTTTTAATTTTGTCAGCTTTCTTTTCAGGGTCGCTTTATCTGTCCGCAGGACAGCTTTTTTCTTTTCTGCCGCCTTTACTTCCCATTCAAGCCGGACCCGGTTCAGTTCGGATTCCAGATTGTCAAAAAGCCATTTTTCAATCACGTCTTCCCGTGCTTCTGATTTGTGAGAGCAACGCCCCCGCTGAAAGTGCTGGTTGCAGCGGTAATAATATAGTTCACTTCCCTTGTAGGCAATGCGCCCCACCATGTTGTGGTTACATTCAGCACACTTCAAAATTGACGTGAATATATAGACCCTGCCGGAAGGAGCGGAACGGGCGTTTCTTTTCAGAAGGACTTGAACACGGTCAAATTGTTCTTTGCTGATGATTGCCGGGCAGAAGTCTTCATTGCGCCTGCCGCCCCGGTCATAGATTCCAGTATAGAGCGTTTCCGACAGCATACGCCGGAAAGTAGCAGTACACCAGTTCACGCCGTAAGTTTCCCGGATATGCTTCACGGTGGCAAGCTGACTGACTTTGCTTTCAAAGAAGCTGAAAGCGTCTTGTACAATCCCGGCTTCTTCCGGCAGAACTTCCAGCCGCTTTTCTTCATTGACCCTGTACCCGAACGGGCAGGAGCCGGAAACGACGGTTCCGTGGGCGATTTTGCTGTCAAATACAACGTCTATTCTTTCCCCGCAAATATCGGCTTCATTCTGGGCGATTGACAGCTTGACATTGATATACAAACGCCCGTTTGCGCTTGTCGTGTCGTATTCTTCATCTATTGTCTTCCAGTCGCAGCCGTGCGCCTGCAATATTTCCATGACCTTGTAATAATCAGCGACAGACCGAAACCAGCGGTCAAGGCGGCAGAACAGCAGCAAGTCAACTTCATCACGCTTCACGGATTCTATCATTTTTTGAAATTCTGCCCGCTTGTGCATATTCTTTCTTGCGGTTTTCGCAGCGTCGATATATACCCCGGTCACAATCCAGCCTTTTTCCCGTGCGTATGCTTCCAGCCGTTCTTGTTGAGCTTCAAGGGAAAGCCCCTTTATCTTTTGTTCTTCCCCTGATACCCGGATATAAAGGGCGACACGGACCAGCGGCGGCAATTCCTTATTTTTCATGGAAAATCACCTGCATTTCCTTTTATTTCCCGCCTGCTGATGATATAATCAGAAATGCAGACGGTATGTTGTATCTGGTATGATATACTTTGCATTGCGGCGGCAATATTCCCAGTATTGCCGCCGCTTCCCTTTCTTCATTCAGTTTCAGTGTAGCTATAATTTCCGTTATCGTCACGAACCCAAAGACCGTATGCGTCAAGTATACTGCCGTCCTTGTCGAGTTCACCATAAAAGGCAGATGAAATGTCAGAGCCGGAAAAGCAGATACCCGTATCAGAATAACCCATAATAGAAACCCAATTATAACCAGAATCGGCAACTACATTGTCAGCAAATTCTTTCAGCATATCAGGGGTAATTTTTTCAAGATTATCATTCGTTATACGAATGAACGCATATTCACCAATGACAGTATCGCCGGAACCGTTCATAACGTCTTTTACAGTAAGTTCAGAATCCATTAAAAAATTGTGAAGAACAGTTTCAGGATATATTTTATCTTTTTTGTTATAGACTTCTGAAATAGTGTTTCCGTCAAGGTAGACTTCTAAAGTATTCAGACCGTAATTGACATTATAAAAGCCGCCCGAAGTGTTTTTGGTGACAGTGAAAAAGCTGTCAACACCACATTCAGAAGCAAGAACAATAAAAAGTTCGTCGGCTTCTTCTGCGGTTACGCCAGTAGCAGTTTTCAAGCCGGAAATACTGGATTTATAAAAATCATATTTTTCAGTAAGCTCCGCAGATTTAGGAGTGGAAGAGCCGCAGGAACAAAGCAAAAGGCATATAAGGAACGAAAGAACAAAAGATATTTTTTTCATTGTAAAAACCTCCATAATCATCATAAATTTTGAGAAAAAGCCCGGTAGAGCTTACGCAGCCCCACCGGGCTTTTCATTGGTTTGAAACAAGGCTATTGCCGTTTGCGCTTCCGGGTTCCGTGTCTGCGGTGGTACTCAAAGCAGAGTTGCCCGCTTTTTGTGCAGTCTTGGAGCGACTTTTTATATATGCCGCTTCCGCTTCTTCAACGGTCATTTCTGGAAGTTCCGCAGATTCAGCACGGGAAGCGGTCAAGCGTTCTTTGAAGTGCTGAACCAGCATTGCCCGTATATCGGGTTCAAGTTCAAAGTACGCTTTCATAATGTCAACTTCTAATTCAGTCCCGCCCCGTTGCCGTACAAAGTCGTCAAGGCTGAAAGTTGGTGCTTGTATGTACATAGGTTCTGTACCGTTCCGCAGCCAGTCTTCATTGAGATTACACATAGTACAGATAGACTTTATGCTACTATCAGAAACATTGCTACCGGATTGTTCCATGTAACTAATGCCGGATTGCGTAACGCCGAGCAAGGCGGCAAATTGTTTCTGGTTCATTCCTTTTTCTTTTCTGACCTTTTTAATACGTTCATTGACAGTCAATTTCCTCACCCCCTTTCTGCAATGTAAATCAATAATAACAGTCACTTGTAAAAAAGTCAATAGAAATATCAAAAAACCTATTGACAAATACAAGTGACTGTTATATTATGAGTGCAAGAAACAAGTCAATCATATTTTGAAACAAGAAACTTGTAAAAATATATCGGAGGTAAAGCCCTATGATGAAAATTGAATTTGAAGCACTTGCAGGATATGAAGTAAGCGTATCAGACTATGACAATATTATTGAACCTATGTACATGGCTACACAGTTAAGCAAAGCGGAGTTTGTGAAGGTTATCTGCAAAGAAAGATTTGCACTGAAAAGCCGGGAAGAGCTTATTCAGGAAATGAAGGGGATTGCGGAACACTTAAAGCAGACCTGCGAACACTTCACGGACTATGAAGCGGAAGAAAAGCTGAAAGAGCTTGCGGAAGAATACAAAGAGCGGTTCGGACCCTACAAGGGCGGCTTCTTCCTGAATACAAGACACACGCTGGAACATTTGGGAGAGTGCCTGGGCTGTAGTTATCCGGCTGAACTTGAAGTATTTGACGGGAAATATCACACGACAGAGAAAATCAAAATCGCATAAAGGACCGGGAGCCACACGGGGCAGCAGGTGAAGACCTGCGGGGCGGGTCCGATTCCCGCCCGGTTCAATCAGGGGCAAGCCAGACCCCTAAAAATAAAGCACTGTCAAACGGGCAGCGGTTACACCAGCTAAAAAGTGTATAGTCGGACAACAAGTTTTCCAGGCAGGCGGCTTTTTAAGGTGAAAAGCGGCAGCGGCGGTGCGGAAAGGAACGTACAGAAATGAACAGCTTCAAGAAAGCATTTATCAGGACGGCGACAAAGTACGCTGAATACGTTGAATTGAAGATAAAGGCGGCGACAGAGATTAAAACAACGCCGCAGAAAGCGGACAATCCAAAACGTGGGATGGTGTACGTCGGAAACACTGAACCGACAGTATCAGAACAACTTTGCGAAGAGATACGGACATTAAATGCGGTTGCGGCAGCAGTCGGGAAAATGGAAGAAGCGAAAGTGACAGAAATTGACCTGACAGAAGCAGAGCTGGAAGAAATCACGCTGACACCCGAACAGGAAGAGGAATTGAAGAAAAAACTTCTTTTCGCAATAAATCAGGACACAGAAACAGGGCAGGTGGAAATCTGCCCCATGAATGAAAAGAACTGTATCATATTACACGGGGCAGAGGAAATGAAGTGGTTTATAAACCGCCTGCGGGAAGCTATTCAATAGTTGCATAACAGGATAGCGAAAAGGGAAGGAGGGAAGACGGATGGCAGAGGATAAGAGAACAGAAACCATGATTGCACAGGAAGACGGCAAGGAAGCTGCGGAGGTTATGGGCTTCATGGAAATGCTGGATAATCACGAAAAGCGGGAATTTCTTGCCTTTATTCAGGGCGCAAAGTTCGTGAAAAGTCTGCCTGCCGGGGCAATCAGAACAGCATAACACGCCCGCCCCGGCTGCGGGCGTGAGAAAGGAAAAGAACATGAATAAAACAAAATGGGCTGCGGTTATTGCCGGGACATTGTTTCTTTGCGTTGCGGCTTATGCGGCTGGAAGCTATGCAAAAGAAAAGCTGATAGAAGAAGCGGTGCAGGAAATGAAGCGGCAGCAGGAGCCGCAGGAAAGCCGGGAAATGACGCAGGAACCGCAGACAGGCTATATCCTGATACACACGACGGACGGGGAAACATGGGGCTTCTACGGTGATATGAAAATCATATCAGACGGAGCGGACGGCGGGGACATTGATATTGATATGTCAGGCTGGCTTGTCGGGTCAACGCATGATTGCTATAACCCGGACCCGGAGGAATGACGCAGGAGGTGGCGCACATGAAAGAAGGGATTGCGGCAGCAGGCGTTCAGGTGGAAGGAACTTTCAACGTGCAGCGGTTCTTTGAAACGCTGGCAATGATTCTTTCTCGGAAAGAAAACCTGTCAATCAAAGTGACGGTGCATGAAGAAGGAGAACAGCAGCCGGAAAAGGCGGCTGTATAAATAAATCATACCAGATACAAGGAGGAAAAGAAGAATGTCAAAAATGACAGCAGAACAGGAAAAGGGCATTTTCAAAGCGGCGGTTGTCGTGAATGATGAAGCCGGGCTTCCCAACTACATGACAATGTTTTACATGGAGCCGGGAACCTACAAGGAAGAGGACGTGCCGGAAGTGTTCAAGGTAAACGGGGAGATTATGGCGGCTATTCTCATTTCACAGTATACGAATACCGTAATTAACGGAATACCCGTTTCCATGCCGTATCAGAAGCCCGTTGAAAGCATGGGGCATGATGAATCGGCGGCAGCTTGCCGGAGAAAAGGACCCGGCTGGCACTTAATGACAAATGCAGAATGGGTTTACCTGATGAAAGACGCAGCGGCAGCAGGGCATATTATCAGCGGCAACACGGGCTACGGGAAGAACGCCGATAACCCGGAGGAAAAGGGCTATTGTTACGACGGCTACACGGTTTTGACTGGGACAGAACCGCTTGCATGGAGCCACGACGGAACGCCGGAAGGGGTTTTCGGACTCTGCGGGAACTTTTGGGAGCGTGTGGCGGGCTTGCGCCTGCATAAAGGCGTAATTGAGTATATCCCGGACAATAACGCAGCGGCAGAGGACTTCAAGCCGCAGGACCCGGCGTGGGTAGTTGCACGGACAGAGGAACCGGGAGAAGAAGGGCTTCCATTCGGAAAGCCGCTGTATCTTGACGCACAGTGCGGAAAAGTCGTGCTGACAGACGGGCAGATTGCCGGGGGCTGGAACGGTTGCCATATGCGGGACTTGCAGCTTGCCGGGAGCCTGAAAGAAGTCCCAGACATTGTACATAGACTGGGGATATTGCCGCAGGGTTGGCAGCAGGAGAAAGCGGGGATATGGGCAGACAGCGAACTTGAAGAAGCCGTGCCTTCCCGGGGTTCGGGCTTCCACCACACTTCCTACGGTGGAGTGGCGGCGTTGAACTTGGACCGCGCCCGTTCTAACGTCCTCATCAGTGTGTCCTTCCGTTCCGCTTTATACCTGAAAGACTGGAAACTGGTAACTGAACTACTGGGGCGGGCGTGATAACGCCCGCAGGAAAAGGACATAACAAAAAGCCTTTGAAGAAGTGCCGCAAACACATTCAACAAAGGCTTTTCGCTAACATTTTTTAATAAATCAAGTCATGTTTATTATACCATGTTGGCGGTGTAAAAGCAAGCAAAATCAGCGGGAAAACCGTTGAAAATGCCGGGTTTTTATCCCGGAAAACGGGCTTGTATGGGGTATTAACATTCCTACGAATAGTATATATATACTTGCGTAAGTTGGATATAGAATATATACTTGCGTAAGATAATATATATTATATACTTGCGTAATACATGGATAATAAGCAGGAGGGAAGGAAGGAGAAGGGGGAGAGTCCCCGCCCGGAACATACCCACGCCACACGGTATAAGGACAGCAAAGGAAGGTGTGGTTGCATTGGGTAAAGTGTTCATGAGGGAGAAGAAGGTGGACTGCGGGCAGTACCGGGAAGCAGATATAATTCCCCGGACAGAAAAGGCAGATAAGACGGCAAAGGGGAAGAGGGGGAAGCGTAAAAAGGTAACAGAACCGAAGCAAAAGGACCTGAACGAAAAGAACGCTAAAAGGTATCTTGTGCAGTTAGGGAATGGAAATTTTGGTATAGGTGATTTACACGTTTCCTGTACATACGATAAAGACCACCTGCCGGGCAGCATAGAGGAAGCGGAAAAGATAGTGAATAACTACTTGCGCCGGATAGCGTACAGGCGGGGGAAGTTAGGGCTGGACCCGCTGAAATATATCCTTGTGACAGAATATAAATTCGACAAGGCAGGGCAGATGATAAAGCGGGTTCACCATCACATTATCATGAACGGCGGTTTGTCCCGTGATGATGTAGAACTGATGTGGACGGCTGACCGCATTAACTGGAATAAGGCGCAGGACTTACAGTATAGAGCGAACATAAAGCAGATGGGGTGGGTCAATGCTGACCGCATACAGACAAACGAAAACGGCATTGAAGCCCTCTGCAAGTACATAGTAAAGGACCCACAGGGCAAGAAGCGGTGGAGTAGCAGCAGAAACCTTGTGCGCCCAGTAGAGCTTCCGAACGCTGATTATAAATACACAAAAAAGCAGATAGAGAAGCTGGCGAAGTCTAACGATTGCGGGAAAGAGTTCTTCAAGAAGCAATTCCCGAATTATGAAATCGTGAGTGTTGAACCTGTCTACTACGAAGAAACAGGCTGGCATATTTACTTGAAAATGTGGAAGAAGCCGGACAAAAAGCAGGGAAAGAAAAAAGGAGGGAAAAAGAAGTGATTCTTGAAGAGTTCATGAAAGGAGCTGTCCCCAGTGAAAGGCTGATTATTGAAGACAGCACAGGGGAGATTTACAGGGGTTTTGTAGCCTGTTTGGAATATGACAAAAAGATTGACAGGAGCCGGGAAGTAAAACGGCATGGATTGTCAACGGAAATATACAGGAGAGAAGAAAAGAAGGTGGGAGCCGCAAAGTATACGACGGACGGGGAGGAAGTACCCGTTGAAGGTATCAGCAAATTTTCTTTCTCTGACCTGATTATGAAAATATATACAAGGGTTGTGGTGGAGGGATAAAGATGGCAAGATACAGCGTCACAGTATGGGCGAGTTTTGAAACGGAAGTGGAAGCAGAAACACAGGAAGAAGCGGAGGAAAAAGCAATAGACGAATCACGCTTTCCGTATGCGGACTATTGCGAAACAGAAGAGATGGAGGGAAGGGAAGATGGCTGAAAAGCAGAGGTTGTCCGAATCGGACACAATCATATTGTCTTTGCATGACCGCTGGTGGGGAAAGGTTCTTGCAGGCGAAAAGCCGCTTGAAATCAGGAAGACACGCCCTGCCGGGAAGGGTCCGTACAGGGTTCTTGTGTATGTGACAGGAACCGGGGAAATAAAAGGGGAATTTGTCTGCAAAGACTTTTTGAAAATACCGACTATCCCGGAAATACAGGATAAAGAAGTACAAAAGGGAAGCTGCCTGACCGGGCAGCAGTTGAAAGAGTATGCAGGAGAGAACGGAAAGCCCTTGTGGGGCTGGAATGTATCGCAGGTGAAAGAATACTATACGCCACACCCGTTGAGCCTGTACGGGCTGAAAAGACCGCCGCAGTCATGGCAGTATTACAGAGGGGAAGACGTGCCGGACGTTATGACAATCAATCAGCTTGCTAATATCTGCGGTTACTTCTTTAATGCGGAACTTGACCCGGACAGCGAGTTTTCACCGAATAACGGCTATAACTGCCGGAACCCGAAAAACGAAACGAAAGAAAACGGGATAGGTTGTTGCTATCAGTGGTCATGCCCGCTTGAAAATGTCATTCCCGCTGATGAAGAAGACTGCAAAAAGTACGGGCTGGACTATGAAGACGGCGAATTTGTACTTGTGTACCGGGGAAAGCAATAATATGTTTTTCTGCGAAAAAGAAAAAATTTGTAAGACAGAAAGAAGGTGAAAAAGGTTGTGGAGATATGAACCGAACACGTTTTTAAATGCGGACTGCCTGCCCGTCATGCGGGAAATACCAGATAAATTTTTTCAACTTGCGATAGTTGACCCGCCATATGGAATAGGCAACGACGGACAGAAAAAGAAGGTGTGCAGCAATCCGAAACAAAGCAGGAAGGAACACGAACAGAAGGACTGGGACAGTAAAGGCATACCGGGGGCAGAATACTTCCGGGAGCTTGAAAGAATATCAGTAAATCAGATTATCTGGGGCGGCAATTATTTTGTGAAGCACTTAAAAGCAGGGCATAAAGGCTGGATAATTTGGGATAAAGGGCAGCGGGGCTTGTCAATGTCAGATTGTGAAATTGCCTACACGTCGTTTGACTGCCCGACAAGGATTGTCACAATGAACCGGGTCGAACTTCTGAAAGAAGGAACAATTCACCCGACACAGAAGCCAGCGAAGCTGTATGAATGGATATTGACAAATGGCTATGCAAAGCGGGGCGACAGGATAATTGACACACACGCCGGAAGCGGTTCTTGCCCAGTTGCGTGTCAACGCCTGCGGTTTGAATGGTATGCGATAGAGATTGATAAGGGATATTACACGGACGCAGACAAGCGTATACAGGCAGAGAAAGCGCAGCTTTCATTGTTTGACTTAATCTGACAGGAGGGAAGGAAAATGCAAAGTAAATTATGTTACATATGCAGCCCGTACAGGGGCGATATTAAAAGAAATACGGAGTATGCAAGGGAACTGACCCGGATTGCGTTAGACTGCGGATATACGCCGATAACGCCGCACTTGTATTTGACGCAGGTGCTAAACGAAGAAGACCCGGAACAAAGGGAAAAGGGAATGGCAGCAGGCAAAGAGCTTTTGAAGCATTGCAAATATATCTTTATCGGCAGCAGGTACGGACTTTCAGAAGGTATGCTTGCAGAAATACAGATTGCACTTGAAGAGGGAATAACGGAGCTTGCACAGGAGAAAGACGGGCTTGTGGAAGTGTACGGAGGGCAGCAGGCATGACAAGAGAACAGGCAGCGGACAAACTGAAAAAGCTGAAAGCCCTTGCAGAACAGGGCGTGGGCGGTGAAAGACGGGACGCACGGCGGCTGTATGAAAAGCTGAAAAGCAAATACGGGATAAGTGAAGAGGAATTGCAGCAGGAGCAGCAGAACCAGCAGGAAAAGCCGTTTGACGGGGACACTCTCTTTCAGGCGGCGACGGCAGCAACAATGCTGAAAGCAGAGCAGGAAGAGTGCGACGCTTGCCCCGGTCATTACGGGCAGGAAGAGTGCGAAAGCTGCGGGACATATGAGAACATACAAAGACTTTGCTTGCAGCTTGAAAAGCTGTCAAGGCAGAGGAAAGGGAAGGGGCAGCAGGCATGACAAAAGAACAGGCAGCGGACAAACTGAAAAAGCTGAAAGCCCTTGCAGAGCGGGGCGTGGGCGGTGAACGTGAAAGCGCATTGAAGCTGTATCACAAATTGTTGGAGAAATACCAGATTGACGAAGGGGAGATATTAGAAGAGCGTGTAACGCTTCACTGGTTCAGCTACAAAACGGAACTTGAAGAAGATTTGCTGACACAGATTTTCTATAAAGTCACGGGAAGCCCTTCATATCACCATTACACGGGGAATTATAGCCGGAGGAAGAAGCGGGGCTGTAATTGTACGGAGATTGAAGCGGTGGAAATCAAAATGCTTTTCGACTTCTACAGGCAGGAGCTAAAGCGGGAGCTGGAAGCGTTCTTGATTGCCTTTAAACAGGGAAATAACCTGTACCCGGATAAAAACGCCCGTTGTTATCAGGAATACGACGGACCAGACAGAGAGCTGGAAGGGGAAGAACTGCGGAAGTATAAAAAGGCGGCATGGTTCCGGCAGGTATTAGATAAAAGAACGCCACCACGGGCATTGATAGGAGAAACGGGGGAAGAAGAGGAATGAAGCAGGAAGAAACAATGCAGGTATTCAGGGGCTATTTCAATTACATAAACAGACCGGGGGCAGATGACCTTCTGCAATGGATGGACACAAACGGCTTCTTTGAAGCCCCGGCAAGCAAGCGACACCACGGAGCGGAACCCGGAGGGCTTGCGAAACATTCAGTAAACGTGTTTAAACGGCTGATTATGTTAAATGCAGAAGAATCAGAAAGGCAGCAGTCTTTGAATTATGATTTAGAAACGGTTGCAGTATGCGGGCTTCTTCATGACCTATGCAAAATAGACGCATACAGGCTGACAGAGGGGCAGCAGGGAAAGCCGGAATATCAGCTTACAAAGAATTTCCCTGCCGGACACGGGGAAAAGTCCGTTATCCTGATTTTACAGTTCATGCACTTGACACAAGAAGAGATTCTGGCAATCAGGTGGCACATGGGGCAGTATGACTTTTACGCAAGGGGCGGCGGGTTCGATTTAGACAACGCTTTCCGGCAAAGTAAGCTGGCAGTCATGCTTCATCTTGCGGATATGATGGCGACGCACTTTGACGAACGGGAGGAAGCGAAAGAATGAAAAGAAGCGATTTAGAACAGTATCTGGGGAAAGTTGTCACAATAAAGCTATTTGACAACGACGTTATCACAGGGGAACTTCACAAAACAGGTGAAGAACGGTTCAGAAGTGACCCGAATTTGTACATACCGCAGAAGTGCTATTTCTTAATCAATCCCCAGTCATACCTGTTTAAGAGTTCGCACGTTAAAAAGCTGAAAGAAGGGAGATAGAGGAAATGAGCTATTACACAAGGCAGCAGAACCGCAGGAGAAGCGAAGCAACAGAGCAAGAAACACTGATACAGTGGTGCGGCTGGCAGCAAAGCAAATATCCTGAATTGAAATTGATTTATCATATCCCGAACGGCGGCAGCAGGAACACGCTGGAAGCGGCGAACCTAAAGCGACAGGGAGTGAAAGCAGGTGTGCCGGACTTGTGCTTGCCTGTAGCAAGAAACGGATTCCACGGGCTGTATATCGAAATGAAATACGGAAAGAACAAAACAACGGAGAACCAGAAGGAATGGCTGGAAGAGCTGACGGCGCAGGGGTATTTTACGGCGGTTTGTTACGGGGCAGAGGAAGCGGAAAGGATAATTGCACGGTATTTGCAGTTTCCGGGCTATCCTGCGATAGAGAACCGGGAAACACAAAAGGAGGGCTAAAACATGGGAATAGATATGCGGGGATTTAAGGTTGTTTATAAAGAGCGTGTATATAATGCGCTGAATATGTGCTGGAGGTGGGAAGAAAAACCGCCAGAGATTGAAGCAGAGGAAAAGGGAATTGCAAAGCCGAAATTTTTAACGGTTGTTACCCTGAACGAAGACGGGGAAGTGATTTTTCTGCATGATGAAGCCTGTATGTTTCAGTTTTTAAGAATCACAAATTAAAGGAGGGGCAGACGTGACAGAACAGACACTGGGGGGAAGCAATTAAAATAAAAAGGCAAATAGACCACCTGCGGGAGAGGAAAGCAGAAGTTGAGAAAGTGCGGGCATGGTGTAAGGAAGGAAACGCAAGTTTCAAAATACAGACAACGGAAGCAGGGTTTTCAAGGGATGGCGTAACAATTTCAGGAGCGACGACAAAGCTGGTTCTGGACAAAGAACTTGAAGAAATAAAAAAAGAGCTTGAAGCGTTGCTGAATGAATTATCTGACCTGCATTGAAGGAGGAAAAGGAAGTGAACATACAGAAAGCGGCGGTCAAGGCTTCTAATAACGCCATGCGGGGCTATATCCCGCATAATGCCATAGTTTCACAGGGGGCGAAGATTGCCGCCCGGCAGCAGGCGCAGGAGAAGCCACAGAGGGGCAAGAAGGGCAGGAAACGGGAAAGGCTTACAGAGATAAGCACAGGCAGCGGAAAACCTGTTTTAAAGCAGAATGCGGGCGTTGTACGGGCAGCGAAGAAATTGTTTGAGTATGAGGAAACAGGGCTTGCCCCGTATGAAGTCCGGGCATTGATAGAGAGGGAAAGGGCATTGACAGAAAAGGTGAAGAAAATGCAGGACTGGTGAAAGAAGGTGCGGGCATGGACCGTGAAAAATGTATTATCTGCGGAAAGACGCTGGCGGAGGAAGGGCGGGGGATATGCGCTGACTGTCTGGCTGAAAAGTCGGACGAAGAAACCGCAGAGGAATTGCGGGATATAGCGGACGTGTTAAGTATTACGGCAGACACGGACACGAACATAAAAAAATCAATGGAAGCAATAATGCGTATTGCTTACAGGATAGACAGGAGGAAGGAAAAGTGAAGGTTGACAAAGAAAAGCCGCCGTATCTTCCGAAAGTTGCGCTTGTGCGGCTGCATACGGCAGGAAAAGAGGTAAAGGACTACCAGCAGGAGTTAAAGGGACAGGGCTTTACTTTCAATCAGTTTAAGCACATGAAGAAAGCTGATGAATTGTGGGACGGCTTAGAACTATGGGTAAGTATGTGGGACTATGACAATCACGAAAGCTGGCACTTATGGAACTGGAAGAAAGAAGATGATAAACGGGTAATGCTTGCTATGTATGAAGCAGAACAATATAACCCGTTTTGCGCTTATGAAGATGATTTTGAAGGATTCAAGGCTGACTGGGAAGCGGGAACCTATGACCCCGGCTGTACTTATACATTCCCTATTCCTGCGGTAGAGGTTCTGGAGGTTGTACAGGAGGAAGAAGACAACAGAAACCATGAACGGGTACAGAAAGAAGTTATCCGGGCGAAAGAAGACGTTTTTCTAAAACGCCGGGCGACAAAGAAGAAAAAGAGATACGGGAAAAAGAAAAGAAGATAGGAGGGCGAAGGAAGTGGGAAAGAGAAAGAACAGACATTGCCAGAGTAAACAGGAAGTATTGCAGAGGGTCAGGCAGCAGAGGGCGGCAGAACAGCAGGAGAAGCGCAAGCCGATTCTGAAAAGACAGTTGCAGACAATCAACAGCATAAAACCTTCTATTGACCGGGCAAGGGCGCAAATGAGGGAGAAGAACAGGAGGGAAAGCAAAAGTGATATTGTTTGAAAAGGCGGTGGAAGCGTTTTTCTTCTTCATATCAGCGGTAGTTATTATTTTGCTGATAGGGGCAGCGGGGCTTGTGTTTATCATACTGCGGGAGGTTGCGTGGTATGTCAGAAAACAGAATGAAAAGAAGATGGAGGAAAAGAACAATGCAGATGGCAGCATTTAGCGCAAAGTGTCCGTATGAAATCGGGGACAGGGTTGTGGTAATTGAAGTGGCGGGAACGAATGAAAACGGGGTAATGTATACGCAGCGGGAAGGAGTAATAACGGATATTGCCTGTACTCATTACATAAAGACAGGGAAAATAATTTTTACATATGAGCTGAACGGGTCCGGGAAGTATGAAAGGATTATGACCATAAAGGAAGTCGGGCTGACTGTCTGAAAATCTGCATATCTTACGCAAGTATACAAAATAGACAAATATACTTGCGTAAGATTGTGCATTTTGCCTATTGAAAATATACTTGCGCAAGTATATAATAAAGACATAATCAAACAAGAAAACAAGCGGAGGTATAAAGGATATGACAAAGAAAGCATTGAAAGAGAAATACACAGAATGGAACAAAGGAATTTCAGCACTTGACGCACGGCAAAGTGAAATCTGGGAAGAGTTGCAGGAAATGAGCGCAACAAGAGGGGACGGGAATAGATGGTGCTGCATGGAAAAGTTAGTCGAGAGCTTGACCAAAGCAGGGCTGGTATATCAGGTAATGCAAAAAGTTTCTGAATACTACAAGATAGAGGGGCAAAAAGAAGCGTTAAAGAATTTAGCGATTGCAACAAACAACTTTGAAATTTAGAGCCGGGAGCCGCACGGGGCAGCAGGTGTGAAGACCTGCGGGGCGGGTCCGATTCCCGCCCGGCGCATTACTGGGAAAATAAAAAATCATACCAGATACAAGGAGGAAAGGCACATGAAGACAATTTCAATTATCAACCTAAAAGGCGGGGTTGCGAAGACAACTTCAAGCGTCAATATGGCGCATATCCTGAACGCCGTACACAAAAAGAAGGTTCTGCTGGTAGATAACGACAAGCAGGGGAACGCTTCAAAGTTCTTCAACCGCCACAGCTATGACAAAGCGGGCGTTGCGGAGGTAATGACGGACAAGGAAATTGACACAGCAGCAGTCATTCAGCATACAGACTATGAAGGGCTGGACATTATCACAGCAAATATGAATTTATCAAAGGCTAATCAAAAAGTGCTATTAGACCAAAGCTGTATACAACAGACCCGATTCAAAAGAGCGTTGCGGCAGGTGGCGGGGCAATATGATTTCTGCATAATCGACAATGCACCGGATATTAACATTAGCACAATAAATGCACTAGCTGCTTCTGATGATGTGCTTGTGCCAATTACGATTGATGACTTTTCACTTGACGGGCTGGAAGAATTGACAGAACAAATTGAAAACGCACGGGAAAATTTAAACCCGGCATTGTGCTTCCGAGGGTGCTTCATTACGCAGTATGACAGACTGAACGAAGCAGACCAGCAGGGGGAACAATATCTGCAAATATGCAATAAATATCCGCTTTTTGATACACATATCAGACGAACGGCAAAAATGAAACCCAGTACGTTTGAGCGGAAGCCGATTTTGATTTATTCCAGCCGCTGCGGGGCGGCGCAGGACTATAAAAAGCTGGTTGAAGAATATCTGGAAATGTGACCGAATTGGACACAGAAAGGAAGGAAAAAGAGATGGCAAAAGCAAAATTCAACCTGACGGACTTATTGAACAGCCGTTCAAAGGAGCTGGAGGAAGTAAGCGGAGGGCAGCAGGAGAAAAGAGAAGCGGGGCAGCAGGACAACGCCCCGCAGCAGGCAGAGGAAAACACAGTTGTAAATATTGATGTACATGACCTTGTACCGTCGCAAGAAAATTTCTATCATGTAGACGACGAATTAAAGCGTTCTATTGAGCTTGTGGGCATATTGCAGCCGTTACTTGTAAGCCGCCCGGAAAACGGCAAATACAGAGTGATTGCGGGGCATAGAAGACGGCTTGCGGTGCTTTCCCTGTTAGAAGAGGGGAAAGAGGAAATGCGGTTTGTGCCTTGCGTCTTCAAAAAAGAGGACGTGAGGGACCGGCTGGCGTTGATTATGGCGAACCGCTTCCGGGATAAGACAGACTGGGAAAAGATGATGGAAGCAATTCAGGCAGAGGAACTGGCAAAAGAGCTGAAAAAGGAATACAGCCTGAACGGAAGGACCCGTGAAGTCCTTGCAGAGATAACAGGGACGACGGAAGCGCAACTGGGGCGGTATAAGTCTATTTACAACAATCTTTCTGCCCGCCTGATGAAATACTTTAAAGATAGTGTTATCAATGTTTCTGTAGCGGTTGAGTTGTGCGGCATGAGCGCAGCGGGGCAGGAGGAAGCGGCAGACAGGGTGGAGGAAGTAGGGACGCTTTCATTGACGGAAGCAAGGGAAATGAAGCAGAGGGAGGAAACTGGAAAGGATATGCAGGGGCAAATGAGCTTCACAGAAGACATTTTGCCGGGCGAAGGCGAAGAAGAACCCGCAGAAGAGGAAGAAACGCCCACAGAGGGCGCAGGAGAAGCCACAGAGGGGCAGCGGGAAGACTTCATGAACCAGCCGGAGGAATACGAAGACCCGCAGCCGGAAAATATCACTTCTCTTTGCTATTCCTGCGAGAATTACGAAACGTGCCACGAAAAGAAAAGCACGGTCACTTCCTGCAATGCCTATGTGAACCGGGAGGAAGCCCGCAAGACAGATGAACAGCGGTACGACGAACAGCAAGCAGCACTTGACCGGGAAACGGCAAGAAAGCTGAAAGAACAGCAGCAGGAAGAAAAAATGCAGCAGTTACCGAGTGAAGCGGAAAAGAAGGTGCATGAAATCACGCTGGCGGCTTCAAAGTATAATGAAATCGCAAATGAAACGCTGACATTCTATCTGTTAAAGAATGACGGGTACAGGGTAGGAGATACAGCAGTAATGCAGGAGTACACGGCAGGAAGAATGACAGGGCGGGAGATTGTAACAGAAATAACGTATGTATGGGAAGACTGGACGGGGCTTGAAGATGATTATTGCATTATCGGTTTTTCGGTTCAGGAATTAAGACGCAGGGAGGATAAAGCGGATGGGGATAATTGAAGACTTGCAGCAGGCGAAAAGGAAAGTGCAGGGGAGCGGGACGGAAAACGCAAAATTCCTTGTAAACCACAGGACGTATGAAGCACTTTGCAGAAAGGGCGTTGATAAGTCAATGCTGATTATATCAGATATTCCGAAAGACGGCGATTGCGTGATGGTGAAGGAAACGCCGGGAATACATGAAACGGCTTTATCAGTCACGCCGGAAGCGAAGAAGCCGGAAGCGAAGAAGGGGTGGGAGCCGATAGAGAAGAAGCGGAGCTTCCGGGCGACGAAAAAGAAATACAGATACAAAAAGCGGAAAAAGTGAGGTTTGAAAGAAGTGGGATTGCTTGCGGATATTGCGGAGGTTATGGAAAACCTGAAAGAAAACGGAGAGAGGGCAACGCCGGAAACGGTGCTTGCCCTTGCCGTGTGGAGAGAAGGAGGTAAAAGGGATGGCAAAGACCATGAACAAAAACAAAGTTCTGAAATTGCTTGAATTGTTCCCGGAGATTGACGGGGAAATCAAGTCAAGACGCAGCTTTATTTCAGACTTAGAACAATATTACAATCCGATTCAGGGGGTAGGCTATAGCGACACAACAAAGGGAAAATATGCAAATTCTGACCCCACAGAACGGCTTGCATTAAATATCCCGGATTATGTGCGGGGAGATATTCAGCGTTACCAGCGGGAAATAGAGGAATTGCAGAAAGTAAAGGTTGAAATCCTGAAAGAAGTGTCCCGACTGACAATGAAGCAAAAAAATGTTGTTTTCGGGTATTATTTTCACGGCATGAAGTGGGAACAGGTAGCGGAGCGGACGCACTACAGCGAAAGACAGTGTAAAAATATCCGGGACGGAGCGGTGGAACGTCTTCTGAAAGGTTTTGAAAACAATCGCATACTTTCTGAATACGAAATAAAGGAATGAAGGATTGCCCGGCATTGCACGGAAAAAGCTGGTATAATAAGGCGAAAGAAACAGGGCTTCAAAATGCAGGGGAAGCAAGGCTGGCTTCATATTCCGGGAATTTTGGAACCCTGATTTTTTTATATTTCCGAAATCAGGGCGGGGCAGGACTGCGAAAACGAACGAAGGGAAGTGAAAGAGGGCATGGGAAGAAAGAGGAACCCGGAGCGGGACCAGAGCTTGAAAAGGTACATAGAAAGCGGCGGGAAAATGACGCTTGAAGAGCTTGCGGCGGCAGCAGGCGTTCCGAAAGCCTGCATAAGCAAGTGGAAATCAGAGGACAAGTGGGAAGATAAGCTGAAAGAAGCCCCGAAGAAAAAGGGCGGGCAGAGGGGCAATAAAAACGCAGCAGGCAGGACCCCTAAAAAGGACGGCAATAAAAACGCCGTCACACACGGAGCCTTTGCACAAGCGGGAATGGAAGACATAGACCCAGAGAAAGCGGAGGAAATAAAAGCGGTAAAACCGGGCGGCAGCATAGAGAAAATGACGGAAGAGTTGCAAAGCCTGTTAGTGCGCAAAGCCTATTTAGAAGGGCTATTGCAGCAGTACACAGCCCCGGAAGCAGAGGGGGCTTTCTATGCTGATAAATTAGTACATATGGCAGTACCAAAGACGCTTGAAGAGGTACAGGGGGAGCTGGACAGCGGTATTGACACAGGGCAGGTGAAAGACCCGGAAGGGGGTACAGAGAAGCTAAAGACAGCAATGAAGACTATCATTAAATCAAGCGCATTTGATAGAGCTATGAAGGTAGAAGCAGAGCTGAACCGTCTGCATGGACGTATCATAAAGCAGATAGACAGTATCAAGTCATATGAGATGGAAGAAAGAAGATTGTCACTGGAAGAGCGGAAATATCAGCTTGCTAAACAAAAATTAACAGGTGAAATCATTGTTGATGATGAAACGGAAGAAATCATTGACGACTTGATGGACGGCGACTGAACGGGCAGTAGGTTCTTTCAGGCGTTTGGAAGCTATGCGGGTACGGCGACGCCCAGAACCTGCCTAGATACAAAATGAAAAAAACGGCTTCCGTTTCTGCCGGGAAATATTTAGAAAGGGGGTATGCAAAAATGAAGTTGTACACGTCGGCGGCGGTTGCACGGTATCTTGATATGACAGAAAGGAACGTGCGGACGCTGCGGGACAAAGGGATATTGACCGAATACAAGCCGGGGTTGTACGACTTGCAGACGGTGACAAAGCAGTATATAAATTTTCTGCGGAAGAAGAACCCGGAAGCGGAAGAAAAGGTGGACTACAACACGGAGCGGGCAAAGCTAGTGCGAGCAAAAAGGGAGAATCAGGAGCTGGAACTACAGTTGCGAAAGAATGAGCTTCACACGACAGAAGACATTGAAAAGATTGTGACAGATACGCTTGTAAATTTCAGGACACGTCTTCTGGCTATCCCTGCAAAATTAAGCCCGATTTTAGCAAAGAAGAAAGACCAGACGGAAATTTTTAAACTGATGAAAGCGGCGATTGATGAAACGCTGGAAGAATTATCTGACTTTGACAGAATAACGAAGGAGGGCGGGGAAAATGAGGGATAACACGGCGCAGCTTTTCCGCAGGTTATTCAAGGTACTACAGCCGCCGCCAGATTTGACGCTTTCTGAATGGGCTGACAAGTTCAGGCGGCTTGCTGCCGGGACGACTGCGGAACCGGGGCGGTGGAAGACTGCAAAAGCCCCGTATCAGCGGGAAATTATGGACGCAATCACGGACATATCAATAAAAAAAGTTGTGATTATGTCAGCGGCGCAGGTGGGAAAGACTGACGCAATGGTTTTAAATCCGATAGGATATTATATACATTATGACCCTTCCCCGATAATGGTTATACAGCCGACAATAGACATGGCAGAAAAATTTTCAAAAGAAAAGCTGTCCCCTATGCTGCGGAGTACGCCTGTACTTGCGGAGCGTGTAGACGATAAATCAAGAAGCAGCGGGAACACAATCACACACAAGATTTTTCCGGGCGGGTTCGTAACGATTGCAGGAGCGAACAGCCCCACGGGACTGCGGAGCCATACAGTCAGGATTCTTCTTGCTGATGAAATAGACGGATACCCGGCAAGTGCAGGGGCAGAGGGGGACCCACTTTTACTTGCAGCAAAAAGGCAGACTACCTACTGGAATAAAAAGCAGGTGGACATTTCAACGCCGACTATCAAGGGGGCTTCCCGGATAGAAATTGAATACGAGAACAGCAGCCGGGGAGAATGGAACACGCCCTGCCCGTGCTGCGGGGAATTGCAGCCGCTTGTATGGGGAAATGTTGATTATGATAAAAACGATTTATCAGAAATACGCTATGTTTGCGAAAAGTGCGGGGTTATATCCAGCGAAGCAGAGTGGAAAGAACACTTTGCAGAAGGAAAGTTCATACATGAGGACCCGGAAAACCCGGTCAAGGGATTCCACCTGAATACGCTTGCTTCTACTCTGACAACATGGAAAGAAGTTGTTGAAAAGTTCATTGAAGCAAACGAGGAAGTCAAAAAAGGAAATGTGCAGATGATGAAGGTATGGACAAATACCGAGATGGGGCAGACATGGGAGGAAGACGGGGAAAGCGTAGACGACGAAGAACTTTTGAGCCGCAGGGAATACTATAGTTGCGAAGTCCCGGAAGAAGTTCTGTATCTGACAGCGGGAGTTGATACGCAGGACGACAGGTTTGAAATTGAAGTTGTCGGGTGGGGTCCTGAATATGAAAGTTGGGGCATAAAGTACGCCGCAATATACGGGGACTTGCACGGGGACAGGATTTGGGAAGAGCTTGACACGTTTCTTGCGCAGACCTTCACGAAAGAAGACGGAACAAAGTTAAAAATTATATGTACCTGTATGGACGAACAGGGACACTTCACAAATGCGGTGCGGAAATTCTGCAAAGCAAGGTTCCACAGAAAAGTATTTGCTATCAGGGGTTCAAATAACAGCGCAGCGGCGTATATACAGAAGCCGAAAAAGGGAAACAGAGAAAAGGCATATGTATTTGAAATAGGAGTTGACACAGGAAAAAGCTGGCTTATGGATAGATTGAAACTTGAAAAGCCGGGTCCGGGGTACTGTCATTTTCCGTTAGAGCAGGGGAAGGGGTACAACGAAAAATATTTTAAAGGGCTGACTTCTGAAAAAAAGGTTCTGCGGTACAAAATGGGAAGACCATACTTTGCATGGGAGCTGAAGGACAAGGGGGAACACAAAAGGAATGAGCCGCTGGACTGCCGGAACTATGCGACGGCGGCAATCGAAATCACGCAGCTTCCGTTGAAGAAGCCGGAAGAAAAGAAAACGGCAGCAGCAGGAGCGGCGACAGTAAGAAGAAGAAAAAAGAGAAAAAGCAACGGAGGTATATTATAATGGCAGGAATTACACTTGAAGCAGCGAAAAAACATTTAGACGTATGGCTGGAAGCGGAAATGACGGTTGCGACAGGACAGAGCTATACAATCGGTTCCCGGACGCTGACACGGGCGAATCTAACGGAAATCAGGAACGCTATAGAGTATTGGAACGGGAAAGTTCAGAAGCTGGAGAACATACAGAGGAAGGGAGGAAGAAACAGGATAAAACGGGGAGTGATAAGGGACTTGTAAAATTGCCAGGTATTGCCCGCAATTTCCCCCGATTGCCCGAAATGCCGTTTTATTTCCTTTTTTTGCCCGGAAAAAGCTGATATTATATAAACTGGTAAGATTGAAAAAACAGCAAGAAAGCACTGGAAACAGTGCTTTTTTCATGCCATAAAACGGGAGAAGGTGAAGGATTGAACGGGATAGCAAGGGCAATAGACAGCGTAATTGCCACGGTTGCGCCGCAGACGGCGTTGAAAAGGACGGCTGCAAGACAGAAAATGCAGATTTTGAACAGCGGTTACAGCAATTACGGCGCAAACACAACAAAAAAATCCTTAATCGGGTGGAATTACGCAGGAGGTTCAGCCCGTGAGGATATAAACGACAATCTTTCTGTATTGCGGCAGCGTTCCCGTGATTTATACATGGGTGTACCGATTGCGACAGGTGCAGTAAAAACAATGCGCACAAATGTTGTCGGGCGGGGGCTGATGTTGAAACCAACGGTAGACGCAGAAGTGTTGAAGCTGACAGCGGCGCAGGCGCAGCAGTTAGAAAAAGAGATAACAAGGGAATGGGCATTGTGGGCAGAAAGCCCGGATTGCGACATGGCAAGGATAGATAATTTCTATGAGTTGCAGCAGTTAGCGTTTTTGAATTGGCTTGCTTCCGGGGACACGCTTGTATTGCTTCCGACAAAGAAGCGGAAGAACCAGCCCTATGATTTGCGGGTGCAGCTTGTAGAAGCTGACCGACTTTCAAGCCCGAATAATTTTGACACGTTCGACAATCAGATTGTCGGGGGCGTTGAGGTTGACAAAGACGGGGAGGTGGTAGCGTATCATTTTTCAAAACACCATCCCTTGTCATACGCAAATGAGCGCATGGAGTGGCAGAGGGTAGAAGCATACGGAGAAAAGACGGGAAGAAAGAACGTGCTGCATTTGATGTGTCGGGAGAGGATAGACCAGCGGCGGGGCGTTCCCTTCCTTGCCCCGGTCATAGAAGCGTTGAAGCAGTTAGGGCGGTACACGGACGCTGAATTGATAGCGGCGGTTATATCCGGGCTTTTTACTGTCTTTATTGAAAAAGAATCAAACGAAGACGGGGAGCCTGTAGGGTCAGGGATTGCAGAAGAAGACTTGATTGACGAAGACGACGAAAACAGCCTTGAACTGGGACCCGGCGCAATACTTGACCTTGCAGAAGGGGAAAAGGCGCACGACATAAACCCCGGAAGACCGAACAAAAATTTCAGCGGTTTTGTGGAAGCTATCTGCCGACAGATAGGCGCAGCACTTGAAATCCCGTATGAATTGCTTTTAAAGCATTTTACAAGTTCCTATTCTGCAAGCCGGGGAGCGTTAGAGGAAGCATGGAAAATGTTTAAAATGTACCGGGCATGGATGGCAAACGACTTTTGCCAGCCCGTATATGAAGAATGGCTTGCGGAAGCGGTAGCAAAAGGAAGGATAAATGCCCCCGGATTCTTCACAGACCCGTTGCGCCGGAAAGCGTACTGCAAAGCACAGTGGAACGGACCAGCACGGGGGCTTCTGAACCCGGTTCAGGAGGTAGGGGCAGCGGTAACAAGGGTTGAAAACGGATTTTCTACCCGCAGCGCAGAAACAATGGAGATGGCTGGCGGTGACTTTTACAGTAATTGCGAACAGCTAAAGCAGGAAGAAAAGAAGTTAAAGGAGGTAAAGAAAATTGTCAATGCAGGGGAACAAAAACCCGGAAGCGCAGCCGGGCAGCAGGGGAACGGGACAAAGCCCGGAGAACCAGCAGAACAGCAGGACGACAACGGGACAAAGCCCGGAGAGCCAGCCGAACAGAAAGACGGCGACGGGCAGCAGGGAGAAAAACCCGTTCGGAGTGACACAGAATAAATTCTGGGACTTTGTACCGGGGACGGCAACAAAGCCGCCTGAATTGCTTCTGTACGGGACTATCAGCAGCCAGCAGAGCTGGTGGGAAGACCGGGTAACGCCCGCACAGTTTAACAGGGAGCTTGCGGCATTGGGGGAAGATGTGCCGGAAATAGTAGTGCGCATTAACAGCCCCGGTGGTGATGTGTTCGCAGCAAACGCAATCTACACACGATTGAAGGACCATGACGCAAAAATCACGGTAAAGGTTGACGGGTGGGCGGCTTCTGCCGCCACGATTATCGCAATGGCGGGCGATACAATCAAGATACCGAGAAACGGCGTTTTCATGATACATGACCCGGCAATGACCGTCTGGGACACGTTCAGGGCAGAAGATTTTGAAAAGATGGCGCAGGAATTGAAAGTAATAAAACAGTCAATTATAAACGCCTATTCTGTAAAAACGGGAAAGACGGTTGATGAAATATCCGGCTTTATGTCAGATGAAACATGGTGGACGGGTGACGAAGCGGTGGAAAACGGCTTTTGTGATGAATTGATGTTTGAGGAAGCCCAGACGGTCATTGAAAACGCAGGAAGAATCATTGTCAATTCTGTACCGATTGACATGGGGAATTTCAAGACCGTTCCTAAAATGTTGCTAAACAGCCCGGCAGCAACGCCGGGAGGTTTACAAAACGGCAGACAGCCGGAAAATAAACCCAAAAAGGAGGAAAAAAAGATGGAACCGAAAGACACAATCACAACGATTGAAGCATTGAAAGCGGCATACCCCGACTTGACGGCAGCTATAGAAGACAACGCCCGGAAAGAGGAAAGAAACCGTATCAAGGCACTGGAAGACGCAGCGGTGGGAGGGTTTGAAAACATTGTGCATGAAGCAAAGTTTGTAAATCCTATTTCTGCCGGGGAAATGGCGTTGCAGATTGTAATGGAACAAAAGAAACAGGGCGGCGCATACCTGCAAAACAGGGAAGAAGACGTAACAAACAGCCACGTTTCTGATGTAGGCGCAGGCGCAAGCGAGAAGGGAAGCGAAGGGAAGGACCCCTTTAATGAAGCGATTGACCGCTTGTTTCCCGACGTGAAATAAAGGGAGGGACGACAATGGGAATGTACGAGATTGAAACAAGGACGTGTGAAGCAAAAAACTTTTTTGCTGGCGACTTCCAGACGCTGACAGAAAGCGGGACGGCAGGTGGTGAGCTTGCAGAACATATGCCCGTAGCGGAAGACACAGAAGGAAAGATTGTTGCGGTGACAGCAGAAACGGCAGCGAATGTTGTGGGAATTACAGCAGCAGCAGCGGCAGCAGATGAACCCGTTGTATATTACATGACGGGGGAATTTTTTCAGGAAGCATTGAACCTGCCGGACGGCGTAACAGTAGAAGACATAAAAGGACCACTGCGGAAAATGTCAATTTTCCTGCGGAAGTTAGGTTAAAAGGGAGGATAAAAAGATGGCAAATGAAACAGTAAGCATTTATGAACCACGGACAATGGGGCGTGTAGTTTCCAAAATGCCCCCCGTGCATACGTTTTTCAGAAGCACTTTCTTCAAACATGAAGAAACTTTTGTAACAGAAGAGGTTGACGTGGACTTTGTAAAGGGTTCCCGTAAGGTTGCGCCGTATGTACACAGACTTATCGGCGGGAAGACCGTGGCAAACACCGGGTACGAAACAAAGAGCTATAAACCGCCTTTAGTTGCGCCTGATAAAATTACAACGGTTGACAATCTGCTAAAGCGGCAGCCGGGGGAAAGCATTGTTTCGGGAAGGACCCCTGCGGAACGTGCAGTTCTGAAAATGTCAAGTGATTTTGTGGAGCTGCGGGAAATGATTACACGCCGGGAAGAGCTGATGTGCGTACAGTCTATCTTTATGGGGAAAATCCCGATTATTGGGGAAGGGCTGAACGAAGTAATTGACTTCAAGTTTACGAACCGGGAAGAAATCACGACAGCAACAAAGAAGTGGACAAATGCAGCGTCGGACCCGATAGCAGATTTAAAGAGGTGGCACAAGAAAGTACAGCAGACAGGGTTCACAAACTGCGATATGTGTATTATGTCAGATGATGTTGCAGCGGCATTTATAAAGCATGAAAAGGTGAAAGACCTGCTGGACGTGAAAAACTACCATCTTGCCGTCATTCAGCCCCGGCAGCTTCCGAACGGTGTAACCTATATCGGAACCATTCACGAATTAGGGCTTGACATTTACACATACAACGAATGGTATCTTGACGACTGGACAGACCCGGACCCGAAGAAAGCGACGGAAAAGCCGCTTGTCCCGGAAGGTGAGCTTGTACTTATCAGCAGCAATGCAAACTATTCCATGTATTACGGCGCAATAACTTTGATTGATGAAAATACAAAAGAGTTCCGCACGGTAGAAGGAAAATATGTGCCTGATACATGGGTAAAAAGAAAACCCGCCAGAAGGTTCCTGCAATTATCTTCTGCCCCACTGTCCGTGCCGCATGACGTAGACAGTTGGTTTGTGGCAAAGGTACTGTAATGGATTTTAAAGCGCAGATAATAGAAGACCTGAAAACATTCCATAACCCCGGAGAGTTTGCGGAAATAATGCGCATATGGTACGACGGGCAGCAGTACGAAGTCCCCGCCGTGCTTGACCACCTGACGGGGACAGACAGGCAGAAGCCGGGCGGCGATAATGCAGAGGGGATATATAGAGCAGAAGCAATGCTTTATATATCCCATGCAGATATGGGCATTGTGCCGAAAAAAGGGCATGAAATCGAGATAGAGGAAGCCGGGGCGGTAAGTCTTTATACGATTGAGAAAAGCGACTATGAAGCCGGGGAAATTGTGCTTGAACTGGGGGCGTATACAGAATGATTGAAATATCAGCGGAAGCGATAGAACGGGTGGAGCGTATTCTGGCAGGCGTTCCAAAAGGTGCGGAACGTGCGCTGTCAAACGCAATAAACCGGGGACTGTCACGGGTGAAGACCGGGGCAACAAAACGGGTGAAAGAAGTGTATACCGTACAAAGCAGCGCATTTACAGCGGCAGCAAATACGCAGGTAAGCAAAGCAAGCACAAGCAATTTAGCTGGCGTTGTGACTTTTGCAGGCTGCAAGATACCGCTATATAAATTTCAGGTAACACCAAAAGCCCCCGGAGTAGGAAGACGGGTAAAGGCAGCAGTCATGAAAGGCGGCGGCACACAGTTTGAAGAAGCGTTCATTGCAAACATGAGGCACGGAACGGGAGTTTTTGAGCGCGAAACGTCGCAGAGGTTCCCAGTAGATGAACTGATGGGGCTTTCAGCGGCGCAGATGGTAGGAAATGAAAGGATTGTTCAGGAACTACAGGAAGAAGCGCAGGAAGTCATAAACGAGCGGCTGGAACATGAGATTGAACGCATTTTGAACGGTTACGGAGGTTAAAGGAATGACCGCTATAAATTTGTTAGAGTGTCTGGAAGAGTTTGTGAAAGAGAAAACCGCAGACATTAAACTGCAAGTGAAGGTAAGGAACCTAAACCCGCAGGAAATGAAGGAACGGGCGGCAGACGTTTACAAAATGCGTCTTCCAAAAAAAGAAGACCAGACAGAGAAAGTCCCGTATATTCTTCTTCAATTCCTGACAGGGAAGGACGACAAGGAGAACGGGGAGCCGCAGGAAAGCGACTGCAAAATACGGATAGTGGTTGCGACGTATTCAGAGGACGGCGGCGAAGGTTCTTTTGATGTGCTGAACGTGCTTTTGCGTATCAGGAGCGAACTGGAAAAAGCCGGGGTTATTGGTGAACGGTTCGTGCTGCAATATCCGCTTGAATACATTGTGTACCCGGACAGCACACAGCCCTATTATTTGGGTGAAATGATAACTAACTGGTCAATACCGACAATAGAAAGGGAGGTAACGGACATATGGCAGTAAAGAAGAACGCCACAGAAGCCGTAGAAGCGGCAGAAAAGGAAAAGACGGTAAATAATACCACGAAGGACGGAAAAGCCGATTCTGGGGCAAATAACGAAGCCACAGAGGGGGAAAAGAAGGAGGGGGAAACGGTGACGCTTGCATATATAGGACCGTCGCTGCCTGCCGGACTTCTGAAAACAAATAAAATCCTGATAGGGACAAGGGAGGAAATTGACAAAGAGCTTGCGGCAGTTCTGGAGAAGTACCCGCTTGTGGGAAAAATGCTTGTCCCGGTTGAAAAGCTGGCAGAGAAAAAAGGAAAGGCGGCAACGGCAGGAAACATTCTGAACAAATATTACACGGACATTGTTTCTGCTATTGCAGCAAACGAGAGGAAGGAGGAGTAAAAGATGGCTGATATTACACATGGGATTGACACGAAAAAGCAGCAAACAAGCGTTGCAAGCCCCACAGTCGTAGCAACGGGGATTCCGTTTGTGGTAGGAGCTGCCCCGGCGCACATGGTAGGCGGGAAGGTGAATGATGTTATCATGGCGAATGACTATGAAGAAGCCGTGAAAGCGTTGGGATATTCCGACAACTGGGAGGGGTACGGGCTTTCAGAAGCAGTCTATACGCAGTTTGTTTTATATCAGCAGTCCCCGGCGTTTTTCGTGAACATTCTGGACCCTTCAAAGCACAAAAAGGAAGTAAGTGGGAAGAAATACGAAGTTGCGGAAAACCAGATTGCGCTTCCGCTTGAAACGATTGCGGAAAGCGTAGAGATTGAAGGGAAGGAAAAAGGCACAGACTTTGAAGTGTTCTACAATGATACAGCCTGCATTGTTGAGTTTGTGGAGGACACGACAGGAGAAATGACGGTATCATGTACGGAGGTTGACCCGTCGAAGGTGACAAAAGCTGATATTATCGGCGGTTACAGCATAGCGACACATAAGACGACAGGGCTTGAACTGATTGACGATTGCTTCCCGAAATACAGGATTGTTCCTGACCTGATTTTGTGTCCGAATTGGTCACATGACCCGGAGGTGGCAGCGGTGATGTCAGCAAAAGGCGAAAATATCAACGGGCTTTTTGAAGCGGACGCACTTCTGGACGTAGACACAAGGGCAGAGGGCGGGGCGACGTATTACACGGAGGTTCCGGCATGGAAACAGTCAAAAAACTTCATGAAGCCGAATGAATTAGTATGCTTCCCGAAGTTGAAACTGGGTGACAGGGTTTTCAATTTTTCGACGCAGCAGGCAGGGTTGATGGCACGGACGGACAACGACGGTTCACTGGGCGACGGGACCCCCTGCGAAAGTGCTTCAAACAAGAGCTTGCAGGCTGACAGCATGGTACTGGCAAACGGTGAAGAAGTTGTGCTTGATGTGCAGAAAGCAAATTATCTGAATGACAACGGCATTATTACGGGGCTGAACTTTATTAACGGTTTTGTGAGTTGGGGAGATTATACAGCGTGTTTCCCGGCGAACACAGACCCGGTTGACTATTTCTATTGTATTTCCCGTATGTTCAAATGGGTTGCAAAGACGGTGACGCTTTCTTACTGGTCACACGTTGACCGTAAATTGACACGTCGGCTTATAGACGCAATTTTGCAGGGCATCAACGACTGGCTGGCGGCACTGACAGCAGATGAAAAGATTGTGGGCGGGCGTGTAGAGCTGCGAGAAGAGGAAAACAGCCTGACAGCGTTAATGTCAGGCAAGGCAAAATTCCATATCTACATTACGCCGCCTTCACCTTTGCGGCTTATGGAATATGTGCTTGAATATGATATTTCCTATCTGTCAAGCCTGCTGGCAGTGTAAGGAAGGAGGGCTAAAAAATGCCGAAGATTGATGAACTTGTTATAAATTTTAGAGTATATGAGGACGCAAACGAGTATCTGGGAATGTCAGAAGCGACGCTGCCGGAAGTGTCAAACCTTGCGGAAGAGATTACAGGGGCGGGGATTGCCGGGAATGTTGAAGCGGTAGTGTTGGGACATATCGAAGCAATGACACTGACGCTGAATTTCCGAACAGTCACGAAAGCGGCAATTCGGCTGGCAGAACCGAGAATACATAACATTGACCTGCGGGCGGCGCAGCAGGTAAGGAATACACAGACGGGCAAAATTGAAACGGTTGCAGCAAAACACATTATGAAGGTTGTGCCGAAAAAGTTTGCGCCCGGAAAACTTGCGGCAGCTTCCGCAGCGGACGCAAGCGGAGAATATGCCGTTTCATACTATGCACTGTATCTGGACGGGAAGAAGGTAGTTGAAATTGACCCGCTGAACTTTATTTATTATATCAACGGGACAGATTATCTTGCAGACGTAAGAAAGGCACTGGGAAAATAAAAACAGGGAAAGGCAGAGAGCCAGCGGAAGGGTCCGCTGGTTTTTATCTGCCTATTTTTAGGAGGTAAAAGATGGAAGATAACAAAATCGTACAGGGGCAGCAGGAAGACTTTGCAGAGGAAATGCAGGAAGCGCAGAAAACCGGGATTGTCAGCATGGAAGACAAGAAGAAGGAGAAAAAAACCAGCCTGAACTACACGCACACTTTCAAAACCCCGGTTGAAATCAACGGGCAGAAACAGAAAGCGTTGACTTTCTACTTTGAGAAACTGACCGGGGAAGACGTAGAAGCGATTGAAGAGGAATTGCAGGACCAGAATAAATACGTTCTGACCCCGGAAGTGTCGTCTGTATTCCAGACTATGCTTGCCGCCCGTGCAGCAGGCGTGGGGGCTGATGAAATCAGGCGGCTTCCGCTTGGGGAGTACATGAAAATCAAGAATCAGGCAAGAAGTTTTTTAATAGAATCGGGCTATTAAAAGTAAGCAGCCCCGGAAATTTTATCAGAAAACAGGCTTACAGACTGGCAAGGGCTTCTAATACGCCTATACCGTTCTTTATGCAGCTTACACTTTCCGCACTTTTCCGCTGGATAAAAAGCGTGAATGAAGTAGAAAGGGAAGACGCACGGGAGCGGGAACGCCTAGCACATAACAAGTGATAGGAGGTGGAAGCGATTGGCAGGGTCACAAAAGGAATTTGAGCTTCTTTTTAAGCTGAAAGCGTCACTGGGCGGGAATTTCAACAGCACTTTCAAAGGTGCGATTGAAACGCAACGGCAGCTACAAAACAGCATTAAAAGCGTAAATTCCATGCAGTCAAAGGTTGACGGCTACACAAGGACTTCAAACGCAATAGAGCAGCAGAGAGGGAAGCTGGAACGCCTGCAAGCGGAACATGAAAAAGTTTCGCAGAAGATACAGGCACACCAGACAAACGCTGAACGGCTGCGGGCGAAAATCGAAGAAACAGGCGACGCAACGGGAGAGCTGACAGCGCAGCTTGTGAGAGAAGAAAACGAAGTCGCAAAGAATACCGAACGCCTTAAAAGCAATGAAAACCAGATACGACAGACCACTGCCAGCATACACTCACAGGAAGAACAGCTTGAACGGATGGCGCAGGAGCTACGGGACGCAGGGATTGACACAGACAATCTGGAAGAATCAAACGCCAGATTACAACGGTCATACGAACGGCTGCGGGGTTCACAAGAAAACCTAAACCGTATCAATTCCGAACAGGCAAAAATAAAAGAGAATATAGCAGCCACGAAGACACAGCTTCTGGGGACAATAGGAGCGATTGGGGCGGTAACGGCGGCAATATACGCAGGACCCGTACAAGCGGCGCAGGAGTACGAAACGGCAATAGCGAAAGTTTCGACGATTGCAGACGCAAACGCTGTCCCGATTGAAGAAATGTCAAGCGAAATAATGAAGCTGTCAAATACAACGGGCATAGCCGCCAGTCAGATTGCAGATGATGTGTACAACGCCATTTCTGCCGGGCAGCAGACAGGGGACGCAGTAAACTTTGTTTCGTACTCAACAAAGCTGGCTAAAGCAGGTTTTGCAGAAAGCGCACAGACGCTGGACGTTCTGACAACGATATTAAACGCTTACGGTATGGAAGCGGAGGAAGTATCAAAAGTTTCAGATATGCTTGTGCAGACGCAGAACAAAGGTAAAGTGAGCGTGGGCGAGCTGTCAAGCGTCATGGGTAAAATCATACCGACAGCGAACGCAAACAATGTGGCACTTGAACAGTTGTGCGCCGGATACGCAATCATGACAAGCAAAGGTATTGCCGCAGCGGAAACGACAACATACATGAACAGTATGTTGAATGAGCTTTCAAAGTCCGGCACGACAGCGGAAAAAACGCTGCGGGCGACGACGGGGAAGAGCTTTAAAGAGCTGATGACCGAGGGCAAGAGTCTGGGCGAAGTCATACAGATTTTGCAGCAGGAAGCAGAGAAGAGCGGGAAAAGTCTGAATGATATGTTCGGTTCTGCGGAAGCCGGGAAAGCTGCCGTGTCGCTTCTGTCCGGGGGCGTTGAAGGGTTCAACGAACAGGTGGCAGGAATGGTGGACAGCGTAGGGGCGACGGAAGAAGCCTTTGCGAAAATGGACCAGACGACGGAAGCAAAAATGCAGAAAGCAAAGAACAGTATCGCAAATTTAGGTATTGTTCTGGGTCAAAACCTTCTGCCGATTGTCGGGAACCTTGCAGACAAGGTGGCTGCGGTTGTTGTAAAAGTTTCAGAGTTTGCACAGGCGAACCCGAAGCTGGTGCAAACAGCCCTGAAAGTAGCGGCGGCACTTGCGGGAATGAAGGTTGCCGGGCTGACTGCAAAATTAGGGTTCCTGCATATATCAAGCGGGATAAAGGACGCACAGAAGATTCTGGAGCTTTTCAAAATAAAGGCAATCGGACTTTCCGGCATAGGTTCAAAGGTTGTCGGCTTCATCACAAAACCTTTTAGCGGTATCGGCGGCATACTTGGAAAGGCACTGTCAGGAATAGGCGGCATTATCGCACGTTCCCCGCTTGGGTCAATCGGAAGGGTGGTTGCTTCCAGTTTTGGGAAAATCGGGTCATTTATTGCCCCGGTAGGAAACATTATAAAAAAGGCGTTAGGACCATTGGGAAAAATCGGTTCAACGCTTCTGGGTCCGTTAGGGGGGATTGCAGGAAAATTTTTGCCCGTAGTAGGTGTGATAACTGCGGTAATTACAGCAGTACAGCTATTGCGGAAACACTTTGATAAAGTCCGGGAAGCCGTAGGGAAGATTTTTGGAGAAAAAGGACTTGAAATATTCGATAAGATTGTTGCAGTAGTGACAAGCGTGGGTGAAACAATCAAGGGCGTTTTTTCTGACGGGAATCTGGGTGCGGCAAGGGACAAGATACAAGAGATTTTCGGGGAAAAGGGCGTTGCGGTATTTGATACCTTTGCAGGCGTTTTTCAAAAAGTCGTAGCGGCAGCAGGGCAGTTTGTGGGGTTCGTGACCACGCATATAGTCCCGGTTGTTGAACAGGTATTGAATGTACTGATAACAACGGTTATTCCGGGAATTATCAGCGGAGTACAGGCGGCAGCCCAGGTTGTTATGGAGGTATTCCAGGCAATAGCGGACTTCATAGGCGGCATTATCCCGATTATTGGAGATTTTATTGCAGGCATTATGCCTGTAATCAGCGAAGTTATAACATTTATTCAAACGTATGTTTTGCCGATTGTGGGCGAAGTTTTCAACTTCATTGTGCAGCAGGTTTTACCGTTCATTGTGCAGGGCATACAGCAGCTTGGGTCAATCATTACAACGGTTCTACAAGCCGTTTTGCCCGTAGTCCAGACTGTTTTCACAACAATTTGGAATATCATACAGCCGATTTTGCAGCAGGTTCTAACGACGGTTCAAGCCGTGCTGCCTGCGGTGCTGTCAATTTTTCAAAATGTGTTCAACACGATAGGCGGCATTATAAGCGCAGTACAGCAGGTATTGTCCGGGATAATTCAATTTATAACGGGCGTTTTTTCCGGGAACTGGTCGCAGGCATGGGAAGGAATAAAATCTATTTTCAGCGGCGTATGGGACGGCATTTTATCTATCTGCAAAGGCGTAATAAACGGCATTACAGGGGCGGTGAATGTAGTTATCCGAGGGCTGAACAGCCTGAAAGTACCAGACTGGGTTCCGGGCATAGGCGGGAAGGGAATAAACATTCCAGAAATACCGCAGCTTGCAAAGGGTTCAAAAAGTACGCCTGATACATTCATAGCAGGAGAAGCGGGACCGGAGCTAATAACAAATGCGCCGGGAAGAACGGTATACACGGCGCAGCAGACGAAAGACATATTCAGCGCACAGAACGCAGCCGCACAGGTGGCGCAGGCAGCAGGAGCCGGGCAGACGGCTTCACAGGTATTCTACAATACAACGAACAATGCGCCGGAAGTAAAGCCGCCAGAAGTAGTGAGCGGCGCAGGAGCGGGCGGCGGGAACAATATCACAATCACAAACAGCCCGACGATATACGTTGACAGCGACAAGGCAGGTGATTTGGAAGAGAAGCTAGAGGAAAACAATAGAAACTTATTGCAGGAGGTAGAAGACCTTCTGGACAAAAGAAATGATGATGAAAGGCGGTCAAGGCATGAATAAGACTTATACAACAATATCCGGGGATATGTGGGACCAGATAGCGTACACGCAGATGGGAAGCGTTCTTCATACGGACAAATTGATAAAAGCTAATGCCGACTATGCCGCAATGTTTGTATTCCCTGCCGGGGTAGTTTTAACTATCCCGGAGGTGGAAGAAAAACAGAGTATGGAGCTGCCGCCGTGGAAAAGGGGGTTGTTAATCTGATGAGCGACAAAAGACTTGCACGGCGGGTGGTGCTAAAGCTGAAATTTGAAAATGTAGACGTGCCAGAGAATATAGCGTTGCATTTAGTGAGCGCAAGTTATACAGACAATGAAGACGGCAGCACAGATGATTTTCAAATTGTGTATGAAGACCGGGAACGGAACCTGATGGGGGACTGGCTGGAAGTAAAGCCGACAATCATAAAAACGACAAAGCAGGTTGCAAAAGAGGTTCAGAAAGAAGAGGTAATAAATTATGTTGTGAAGCGGGGCGACACATTGTGGGCGATTGCTTCACAGTATTTAGGGAGCGGGACAAAATACCCGCAAATAGCACAAGAAAATAATATACCGAATCCGAATTTGATTTATCCGGGGCAGGTATTCAGGATAACGACAGGCGGCACGGCAAAAAGTACGGCAGTTGAAACCGTGGAGGAAGTGAAGCAGGGGGCAAAACCGAAACTTGTAACGGCGGTTCTTGTCCAGAAGAATTGGAATGATACGGGGAAAGACGCAACTTTGAATATCGGGACTTTTGAAATAGACGGCATAGACGTATCAGGACCGCCCACAAAAGTAACCGTGAAAAGCACGTCTATTCCGTACACTTCTACAATGCGGATAGAGAAAAAGTCAAGGGCGTGGGAAAATATCACGCTAAAGGCAATAGGGGAACAAATAGCGGGTGACAGCGGGCTTTCCCTGATGTATGAAGCAAGCGACAATCCGACTTTTAAGAGAAAAGAACAGGTGCAAACGTCGGATATTAAGTTTTTACAGGAGCTATGCCACGCCGCAGGAATGGCGTTGAAGGTGACAACGCTGAAAATTGTAATATATGACGCTGCGGAGTATGACGCAAAACCCGCAACAAAGACTTTTAAATACGGGGATAAAAATATTATATCCTACAAATTGGGAACCAGCCTGACAGATACGGCGTACACAAGTTGTCATGTTTCCTATACGGACCCGGACAGCAAAGAAACCATTGAATATACATACACGCCGGACAGCAGCACGGGGACAGGGCAGGTTCTGGAAATAAACGAGAAAGTCAGAAACACGGAGGAAGCAAAGACACTGGCAAAGAAACGTCTGCGGGAAAAGAATACACAGGAATTTACAGCAAGTTTAAAGGTAGTAGGCGACGTTTCATTTGTAGCGGGAATGACCGTAAAATTAAAGGGCTTTCAGAAGTTCGATAGAAAATATAAGGTAACGCAGGCAAAACATAGCCTGACGGGGGGCTACACGGTAGACCTTTCTTTAAAGCAGGTTTTGGAGGGGTACTAATGGCAGATATGAACGAACTGAAAAACTTAATACGAAAAGGAACCGTGCAGAGCGTGAACGCCGGGACCATGAAAGCCCGTGTGAAGTTCGGGGACAAAGGCGGCATTGTGTCCGGGGAACTACACATATTAGTTAGACCCAGAATCATAGTTCCGGGAGAAAAGGAAAAAACGGGGAACAAAACAAAGACGGAAGCAGGGCATTTTCACGAAGCATATTTGACAGAATGGATTCCGAAGACAGGGGACCTTGTTTTGTGCCTGATGATTCCAGACGGCGACGGGGAAGGGTACATTGTAGGGAAGGTGATGTAATGGCAAAAATCGGGAGTTTCGGGAACCTTGTTTTCAGCGTGTCGGAAAATACGGTAAAAACATTTGACGGCATGAATTGGGATTTTTCCGCCGACTATGCAACGCACGACAGGCACATAAAAGCTGACCTGTTAGAATACATGGGACCCGGCATTGAAAGTATATCATTTTCTATGGTGCTATCTGTATTTCTAGGGGTAAACCCTTTGAAGGAAATAAAGAAGCTGCGGAAGATGGTACGGAAAGGATATGCAGAACGGCTTGTAATCGGCGGCAAAGTATACGGCAGTTACAAGTGGGTAATGCAGAAAGGGACGGTTGACTTTCAGCGGTTCGACAACAAAGGAAATTTGTGGGCGGCAAAAATAAAAGTGACCCTGAAAGAGTACCCGAAAAGGTGATAAAGATGGATATTATCAGAGGTGACGGAACACTTTTAAAAAATATTGACCTATCCCCGAAAAATGAATATCAGGAAGTATTGCAGAATGTAGCAATCATAATAGATACATGGGAAAATACCTGCCCTTTGCTGCGGGCATTGGGGCTTCCGGGGCAGTTGATAGGAAGACCGCTGCCCGTAGTAAAAAATATCATGGTGGGACAATTATATGACCAGATTGAAGAATACGAGCCACGGGCGATTCTGGGGGATATAACCTTTGAAGAAAATGCTTTCACGGGGAAGCTGATACCAATAATAGAGATAGAGGGGGTGCAGACGGAAGATGAAGAAACCTGAAAGAGAATACCCGGACATTGAGTTTCTGGAAACGGACACAGAAACGATTGAAAGCAATATGATTGCGCTTTATGAAGAGCTGGTGAACAAAGAGCTGGTAAAGCAGGGAAAGCGGGAAAAATACAAAGTCTATCCGGCTTCCCCGGAGCGTCTTTTTATTGCATGGTGCGCCGCTATTATTGTACAACAAAGGGTCCTGATAAACGAAACGGCGAAAAAGAATGTTCCCCGGTATGCAAAAGGGGAGTATTTAGACAGCCTTGCAGAGCTTTTCAAGGATATTGAACGATTGCCAGCCACGCCTGCCGTCGCAAAGTTCCGTTGCTACATATCGGCGGCGCAGAATCAAAGCGTAATTGTCCCGCAGGGGACACGGATAACATTTGACGGGGAAATCACATTTGAAACCACAGAAGAGCTTGAAATAAAAGCCGGGGAAACATACGGGGAAGTAAACGGAAAATGTCAGACAGCGGGCATTGTAGGAAATGACCTTGCGCCGGGGCAGGTGAAAGAAATTGTTGACGTTTACGACTATTATTTGAAAGCTGAAAACGTGACAAAGACAGAGGGCGGCGCAGGGGAAGAAGACGACGCTTCATACTATGAGCGTATGCGGGAGAGCATGGAGAGTTTTTCAACAGCGGGTCCGATAAACGGCTATATCTATCACACAAAGACGGTCAGCACGGCAATAGCTGACGTTGCGGCGACAAGCCCGGAAGCGGGGGTGGTAGATATTAGGGTATTGCTACAAGGGGGAGAACAGCCGACGCAGGCGGTTCTGGAGGAAATAGAAGCAGCCCTGAACGCTTCCGACGTGCGCCCGCTGACAGATATTGTCACAGTATCAATGCCGGAGGAAGACCCGTTTGAAATAGACCTGACCTATTACATAAACCGAAACAGTCAGGCAAGCACAAGTATCATAGAACGGGACACAAGGGCAGCAGTTGAAGAGTACATACAGTGGCAGACCGGGAAAATGGGAAGGGACATAAACCCGTCATACCTGATACAGTTAATCATGGCGGCAGGAGTGAAGCGGGTGGAGGTAAGAAAGCCGACATTTAAGGTTGTAGAGGAAACGCACGTTGCAAGGATTGTGCGAAACACTATGACTGTATTGAATGGGGGTGTAGAAAATGCCTAGTCCCAGAGGGATAAGAAAAGCCGGGCAGGATATATTCACGGTGAATTTTGCGGATTATCTGCCGGGGGCGTTGAAACAGGACCCAAAAATAAAAGCGATTGCGGAAGCGGTGACAAAGGAAGCGTTGACGGTCAGCGGGGAAATTGAAAATGTGCTGATATATTCCCGCATAGACGAACTGCCGGAAGCGTTGATTGACATTCTAGCGTATGATATGCACGTTGACTGGTACGACTATTCTTTTCCGCTGAAAGTGAAACGGGACATTCTGAAAAGCAGCGTAAAAGTACACAAGAAGATGGGGACAAAATACGCCGTCGAAAAGGCACTGGGCGCACTGTACCCGCAAAGTGAAGTTGAAGAATGGTATCAGTACGAAGGGGAACCCCATCACTTTCATATTGTGTGCGACGTGACGGAAAACAGGGTGACAGCCAGCTTTCAGGAAATTATAAACGCCGTGATGATGTACAAAAGACTTTCTTCACATTTAGACGAAGTTGTATATCAGGCAAGCGTGGGTATCAGAGTAGAAACACACACAGACTTTTTCATGTACAAGAACCCGGCAACGGGAAGCCTGCTGGCAGGAACATACCCGGAGAGGATAAGGCGGGGCGTACAGGCAGGAAGTGTGATTGTAGTGGGGACAGACGCTGCGGGGTTTATCTTTTTACCGACACAGGCGGGGACATATCCATACAGAAACACGATATTCAGGCACACAGACGCACAGATTGACGTAGAAACGGCTTCAAATGCTTTCAGGCATACAAATACACCTGCGGGGAGAATAAGGGCAGGAGAAGAGCCACAGAGAAGCTACAGAGGGGCGCAGGCAGGAACGGGCATTGAAGCGCAGACAGGAAAAGAAAGTTTTGTGTTTTCTTCCCCGGCAGCAGGAACCGCCCCGGACAGAAACACGATATTCAGGCACACAGACGCACAGATTGACGCAGAAACGGCTTTAACGGCTTACGGGTATAGAAATACCCCTGCGGGACAGATAAACGCCGGAGAAGAGCCACAGAGAAGCCACAGAGGGGCAGGAACGGGCGCAGGGATAGAAGCGCAGACGGAAGCGGCAGGAACGCCGTTTTCAGTCCCGGCAGCAGGAACCGCCCCGGACAGAAACACAGTATTTCAGGGAAGCGGCGCAGATATAGAAACAGAGGGGGAGGCAGAGGGCTTCCCCTTCTTCATGCCAGCAGCCGGAACGAAGCCTGAAAGAAATACTGTCATGAGCAATTCCGAAGCCGGGATTGCGGCAGAAGAAGCCGCAGACGGCTTTTTATATACCGTAAAAGCTGCCGGGACCGTGCCGGGCAGGAACACGGGAGAGGGAGCCGGAAGCGGAGGGATTGAAAGCACGGTGAAAGCGGAGGTATTCAAGCATACAAACAAGCCTTGCGGGAGCCGCAGAAAACTTTGAAAGGGGGTGAAAAACCATGCTGACACCACAGGCAATAGAGGACTTCAAAGGCTTTCTTGACAATAACATTGCATACGCAAAAGTTACGGTAAACGGGGAAGCGAAGAAAATCCCGATTCACAGGCGGGAACGCCTGAAAGACGGGCGGGTGGCGGTTTATCTGAACATTACGCCGCAGGCGGGGACGGAAGCGAAAATTCAACGGGTACAGCTTTACAACAAAAATAAGCAGTTGTGGGCAGACAAAACGGAGGATATAACGCTTTCTAATGTGCAGGAAGGGGCGTTGTACCGTTTTGTCTTCCGATTTGTAGAACAGGAGGTATAAAGATGGCATACGAATGGCAGCAGTGGCAGGACCATGTAACAGAGCATGAAAACCGCTACAGGGAAATTGAAAACGACGACGGGACAATTACGCATGAAGCCGTGGAAGGGGAGGTATTGCAGCAGGGAACCCCGCAGAGCGCAACGAACTTCAACCACATGGAAGACGGCATAACGAACGCCGGGGAGCTTGCGGCACTTCTGGCGACGGAAACAATTCACATGAACCAGCGGGCGAAAGATGAAGCCGGGGAAACAATTCTTCTGACCCTGACAAACGGGCAGCAGTACCCCTTCAATAATTCCGTGAAAACCGTTGCACTGAAAAACGCAAGGAACCATTTAGACTATACCGTGACAGCGGAGGTTCTGGAGTACAGCGGCGGTTGCGTCGGAGATATTGAAGTCACGGAGAAGCTGGCAAACGGCTTCAAGATTGCACATACAGGAAGCGCAAAGGAAGTAAAGCTGAAAGTATTTGTGAAAGGGGGCTTCTATTGATGAAGGGGGCTAACGTAATTATCAGGAGCGAAGAAAGAAAGCAGCATGAAGCGTATGTACTGCAATCTTTTGGAGTAAAGGGGAGAGGAACCCCGGAACAACGGGAAGCAGCGGAAATCATAGCCGCCCGGACCCGTGAAGTTGTAAAAGAAGGAGGAAGATAAGATGGCAAAAATCAAGGTTGTTGAAAAAATGCCCGGCAATCACATTCAGTACGAAGTAAAGGGAAAGAAAATAATTTTCGGTGATGATGAACTTTCCGTAAATCTGGCAAGCCGGGAAAGAGATTTTGAAGTGTCGCTGGACATTTGCATTGACAGCGAAAACGGCGTTGTTATCGGGACGGGCGGCAGGGCGCAGAAGTACGCAGCGCAGGTTATCATTCCCGCCCGCCGTTATGATGTAATCGAAGACGGGGTGGACGAAAACGGAGAGCCACGGGAAGTGCCTATGCCGATTGATTTTGACATTTCACTTTGCACGATTATTTTATGGGAGGTATAAAGATGGGAAATTTTGATGATTTAGCCCTTGCGGTTCAGTCTTTTGGAGGACACAACAAAGTCATTCTTGACGATTTAGGAAAACCGTCTATCATGGTGGGCGTTCCGAAAATGAAGTATTCTGACGTTATCACGGGCGGCACACAGGAAACCTTGCCGTGGTGGATTGTTGAAGGGGTAGAAAAGAATGTTATTTGGGTATCAAAGTACCTGAATTGTGTCGTAAATGACAGAGCATATTCCCTGCCCATGAAGGACCCGAAAGCGTATGTGAATTTTGACGACGCTTTACGGTACAGCAGGAACAAAGGGGAGGGCTGGCACTTATTACAGAACGGCGTTTTTGCTGCCCTGTCTTTATGGAGTGAGAAAAACGGCACGATTCCGAGGGGCAACACGAACTGGGACGCAAGCTATGAAAAGGCATGGGAACGGGGCGTAAATACCTATATCGACGGTTCGCACGGTGGCGGCAGGACAGCGACAGGAAGCGGACCCGTAACATGGAACCATGACCACAGCGCAGCGGGTATTGCTGACCTTTGCGGAAATTGTTGGGAATGGGTGAGCGGTGCAAGGCTTGTCAACGGTGAAATTCAGATTATCCCTTACGGAAATTCTATGAAGTCCGATTGCAGCATGGGCGCAGATAGTACGGAGTGGAAAGCAATCATGCCGGACGGAAGACTGGTTGAACCGGGGACGGCGGGAACGCTGAAAATTGACAGGACCAGCGGAAGTGACGCAAAATTGCGTATCAATACAGGAGTGACGACGCAGACGACGGACAGCAACGACACAAACGTGGTTTTCAGAGAAACGGCGGCGGTATCAGGCGTAAGTATTCCGAAAATCTTAATTGCAGCAGGCTTCTTCCCGGACAGCGGGCAGAAAGCCCCCGGACATTTCTGGGCAAGGAATAACGGCGAAAGACTGCCTTTCCGGGGTTCGAGCTTCTACGACACTTCCTACGGTGGAGTGGCGGCGTTGCGCTTGTACGACGCCCGTTCTGACGTCTACAGCAATGTGTCCTTCCGTTCCGCTTTTTATGAATAACTGTAAACTGATAACTGATACACTGGGAGGGCTTGCGGCAGCAAGCCCTTTCTACCAAAAACAGAAAATGCGGGGTGAAACATGGCAGGAGAAGAAAAGGAGCTGCCGGAGCTTGACCCGGTACGGGACAATGCGACGGCAGACGACTTCAAGACGAAAAATAAAGTCTATGAGCTGATACTATACACGGGACCAGAGCTTGAACAGTTTCCACGGGCGCAAAGAAGACTTGCGGAAGAGATACGGGAAACAATGCTTCAAATTTTGCGGCTTGTCGTGACATTGGAGAATAAGCACTACAAGAAGACGACGCTGGGAGAACTTGACAACGAAGTTGACGTATTACGCCACCTTGTAAGGCTTGCGGCTGACCCGCAGTATACAAGGAGCCGGAAACCCTGCCTGCCCCTGCGGAAGTATGAGAATATTTCACGCAAGATAAATGAAATCGGCTGCATGATTGGCGGCTATTATAAATCATTAAAGAAATGAGCGGGAAACCCCGCTTTTTTCATATCGGGAAAGAACCGTTATAGAGGACTTGCCGTGCCTATCCGGGGTTCGAGCTTCAACAACACTTCCAACGGTGGAGTGGCGGCGTTGAACTTGAACAACGCCCGTTCTAACGTCAACAACAATGTGTCCTTCCGTTCCGCTTTTCCTCTACAGCCAGAAGTCACGTTCACAAGTGAGCGTGTCCCGTGCGTACAGGGTTAAAAGGGGTTCTTTTCCGTTCCAAAGGCGACTGGGAAACCGGGGACTGTAGGAAGAAGATTGAATTGTCGGGAAGATAGTTAGTAACTTTGTAAGACAGAATCAGGATTTTGTCTTACAGGGCGAAAGTCAGCCGAAAGACTGAATGAATATATCACGTTTGAAACGGAGTGGTGGACCGGAGTAAATTTGCCCGACACATTTTTGTTTGCAGGAGGTAAAAACCATTGAAGAAGATAAAGGGAATTTTCCCGAAAATCTATGACTTTGAAAATCTGTTTTGTGCATACAAAGCGGCTATCAAGTGCAAAAGATACAGACAGGACGTAATGGAGTACACAGACCGGCTGGAAGATAACCTGATTATCCTGCAAAATGAATTGATATGGGGACAGTACAGCGTAGGAAGGTACAATATTTTCTATGTGTACGAACCGAAAAAACGTCTGATAATGTCACTATTATTCAAAGACCGGGTGGCACAACACGCCATATACAGACAGGTAAACCCGATTTTTGAAAAGAAGTTCATTTTCGACAGTTACGCTTGCAGGGTAGGGAAGGGGACGCACAAGGCAATAGACCGCCTGCAATACTGGCTAAAGCAGACCAACAGGAAGCCGAAGAAATACTACTATCTGAAATTAGATGTATCAAAGTATTTCTACAGGATAGACCACGGCATTTTGAAGAAGATTCTTGCAAAGATGATTGATGACCCGCCACTTTTAGACCTGCTGGCGAAAATCATTGATTGCGAAGACACAAAATTTGGATTGCCGCTGGGCGCAGATATAGGGGACGTTGCGTTTGACAGAATGTTAGATGATGTGGGCTTGCCTATAGGAAATCTGACTTCACAAATGTTTGCGAACCTGTATTTGAATGAGCTTGACCAGTTCTGCAAGCACAAATTAAGGTTACACTTCTATATCCGATACATGGACGACATTATAATTTTACATGATGATAAAAAGTATCTGGAAAAGATAAAACAGGACATAGCCGTATTTCTGGGAAAGAAGCTGAATTTGCAGTTAAACAACAAAACCTGCATACGCCCGACAAGTATGGGTATTGAGTTTGTAGGCTTCCGGGTGTGGGCGACACATAGGAAGTTAAGGAAGAAGACTGCAAAGAAGCTGAAAAGACGGCTGCAATATATGTTCCATGCCTACACAATAGGCGAAATTGACAAAGACACGCTTGACAGAAGCGTTGCTTCATACCGGGGAATACTAAAACATTTTGATAGTTACGGACTGCGAAAAAGTTTGAATGAAATGTATAAAAAGGAGGTATGCGGAAATGTCACAGGAGCTATTGCAGACAGCGAAGGAGATTCTGGCGTGGCTTGCGGCGGCGGGGATAATAATTGACCTGACCCCCGGCATTAAGTTTCAGCCCGTGCGGTATATCATAAAGCGTATAGGGGCGTTGATGAACCATGATATAAAAGAACAGCTTGACAAGATAGGAAAGGACTTGCAGCAGCACAAGGTGGAGAGCTGGCGGCATGAAATCTTGACTTTTGCAAATGAATGTATGAACCGCAGGAAGCACACAAAGGAAGAGTTTGACAATTTCTTTGAAACTTACAGCGATTATGAAGAGTACATAAAAGCAAACAAGCTGCAAAATGGGCGTGTAGATATGGCTTATAAGTATGTAAGCAATGTATATATGCGCCGTTGTGAAAAGAATGATTTTCTTGTGGAAAGGGAGGAAGACGAAGAATGAACATTTTGTGTTTTATGCTTGGGTTTATCCTTTGCGGTTTTATTGTTTTCCTGTATAACCTGCGGTGGGTTGCGGCAGCAAGGCGCAGGCGAAAACGGGAAGCAGAAAAGGACCCGACAAAGAAGACACAGGCAACAAAAATCATTGTCTTTTCAATCATGATAACTTACTATATCGCTTTTGCGGTTGCGGTGTGGGTAGTGATTGCAAAAGACATATACCAGCTTTCAAGCCTGCTGACTTTTACGGGCGGCGTTGCGGCTTTTGCGGTTGCGTTCTATTGCTGGAAGAGTAAAGCGGAAAATTTAGAGAAGATAAAAAAGGGGAACCCGGACTTGTGCGGTTCCCTTTCTGATTTTTCCGGCATGGGTTCACAGTAAGGGAGGAAGGGAACATGAAAGAAGAGCTGAAAAGACAGATTGCAGCGGAAGCGGCAAAGGTTATCTTTGCGAATGAAGGAAATTATTCTTCTGTAAATGCTGATGATAACGGGGCGTTAAGCGTCGGGAAGGTACAGTGGCACGGGAACCGGGCATTGTCGCTTCTGAAAAAGATTGTACAGGATATGGGCGCAGGAGCGGAAGCGGTTCTGGGCGGGAGCCTGTACCGGGAAATCATGACAGCTTCCGACTGGTCAGGAAGGAAAGCAGCGGCAGAGGAAAAAGCGAAGCTGTCAAAGGTTCTGGGGAGCGTTCAGGGAAGACAGGCGCAGGACAGACAGGCAGAAGAAGACATTCTTTCATACGTCACACACGGGGCAAAGATGGGGATTGAAGACCCGCAGAGCCTTGTATATTTTGCTGATTTAGAGAATCAGGGAGGGGCGGGAGCTTCAAAGCGTGTCGGAAACGCAGCAGCACAGAAAGCCGGGGAAACCGGGAAAGTAAAACTTGACCACATACACGGGGCGGCACTTGCGGACCGTGTTATGGGTAAATACAGCAGCCGCAGGAACCTTGTATATAAAAAGGCGCAGGAGCTTTTCAAGGGAGCTGCCGGGGCTGCAAACAATAATCAGTCAGGAGGTAAAAAGACTATGACAGAACAGGAGTTAAGAAACAAAGTAGTACAGACCGCACGGGGCTATCTTGGAAGCAAGGAAGCGGACGGGAGCCACAGGAAGATTATTGACGGGTACAACGCACACAAGCCGCTGGCACGGGGCTATCTGGTGAAGTATACAGACGCATGGTGCGCAACATTCGTTTCTTTTGTCGGTATTGTCTGCGGGCTTACAGACATTATGCCGACTGAATGTGGGTGCGGGGCAATGATTGAACTGTACAAGAAGAAAGGACGCTGGCAGGAAAACGACGCATACAGACCGCAGCCCGCAGACATTATCATGTATGACTGGGACGACAACGGGGCGGGAGATTGTACGGGCTATCCTGAACACGTCGGACTTGTGGAAGCGGTAGACGGAAACACAATTACAGTCATTGAAGGAAATATGAGTGACAAAGTAGGGGAAAGGAAATTGCAGGTAAACGGGCGTTATATCCGGGGATATTGCCTGCCTGATTATGCAAGCAAGGCAGGCAGCGTTCCTTCCGGCAATTCTTCTTCCGGGTCCGCTTCTTCCGCAGAACAGGTTTACACGGTGAAAGCGGGCGACACGCTTTCAAAGATTGCTGCAAAGTTCGGGACTACATACCAGAAACTGGCAAGCTATAACGGGATTGCGAACCCGAACAAAATAAACGTCGGGCAGAAAATAAAGATTCCGGGAAGCGGGGTAAAGACCTATACCGTAAAGAAGGGTGACAGCTTGTGGGCGATTGCGGCGGCGCAGCTTGGGGACGGTTCCCGCTATAACGAGATTAAGACCATGAACGGGCTGACCAGCAACACGATTCACGCCGGGCAGACATTGAAGCTGCCGGGGGCGTAAAAGACTATCACAGGAGGAAAAGAAGATGAATGATATTATTATTTTAGCGGTACAGTTGGGAATTACGGTTGCGGCGTTTGTCGTCGGGAAATATGTATTCCCGAACCTTCCGAAGAATGTAACGGATAAGCTGACGGCACTTTCACAGTGGGCGGCGAAGTTCGTTGAATGGGCGAAAGAGTTCATGAAGAAGCAGACCGGGGAAGAGAAGATGGCGGCAGTTGTCGAAAAGCTGAAAGAGATTGCAGACGAAGCCGGGATTGAAGTCACGGAAGACCAGTTGCGGGCAATAGCGCAGTCTGCCTATAATGCAATGAAAGCCGGGGAGAAGGAAGCGGAGGACGCAGCCGGGGAAGCACTGGCGACATATTACAAAATCGGTCAGAGGGAAGCGGCGAAGGGTTCAACGGTGAATATTTACACGGGACCCGCAGCGGCGGGAAAAACCGCAGTTGCGACAGATAAAGTCCCAGAAGGTGCGCTGGAGGACGGCGCAGCCGGGGAAGTGAACGTATACGACGCAGCCGGGAACAAAACCGGGACAATTACGGCAGAGGAAGCGGCAGCCGCCGCAGAGGGCGTGACACATATTGAAGTAGAATAGCCCGCAGACGTGCCACACAAGCCCACAGACAGACCAAAAGCCCCGCAGGGTAATATATACACCTGCGGGGCTTTTTATCGTTGTGGGGCAAATACGGGGCGTTTATGCGGTTGTGAAAATCTGACCTTCTGTATAATTTATAAATTTCCGGGGAGTGCCGGATGGCACTTTTAATTCATTTCTGAAAATAAAATAGCTTTTGTCAAGTTCTTCTGAATACAGCTTCATGAAATCAACAACATTTGTTTCAGTCTGGTTGTCGTCGTCGTCATAAAAATATTTCAGTTCAACGGTTTTTGCGCCGTATGCGGTAGCAAGTTCCCGGACAGCCGCCCGGAAGCCGCTGGTGGTTGTGCAGGCTGCAAGGGAGAGCCAGCAGGTGGTATTGTCAAAGCGGGCAATCACAGGGCGGTAATTGCTGCGGTTGAAGGTTACGCCGTTCATAGTCCATTTTAATTTCATCATTTCACCTTTCCTTTCAGGGAGGGCAGCGGCAGGAGCCGCCGCCCGGTCATTTAGTTTTCTTTCCGTAGTTCGTTGTAGACGTGGTGTCCCAGTTCGTGCATGGCTTCCGGGACTTCCTGAACAAACACTGTAAACATGAAAGTCATAAATTCTGACTTTGTTTGCGCCCATTCTTCCGGGGTCATGTTCGGGTTTTGCGCCAGCTTCATTTCAAGCAGCTTTTGTGTAAGTTCCTGACCTGCGGGGCTATTCAGTGCGCTTCTTTCCGCTTCTGATACCTTGTCTACAAAATCATTGAAATTTTCTGCTATCATCATTTTTCTTTCCTTCCTTTCTTTGCTGGAGGGGCGGCAGAACCGCCGCCCGTTGTCTTTATAAGTGTGTAGCCATTCCCGTGGTTGCGGTGAATATATCTTGCAGCATATCAGCATATACGCCGGAAACCTTTTTAATATCTTCCTGTTTATCCGGGGTCCATGCGAAAGTCTTTTTGTTCAGCCGCCCGGCAGTAAACTTGAAGAAATACATTGTGTAAGTGTCCGTTGTGTCAAGCGTGATGTAAAGGCGGTTTGCCTTGCTGCGGTTTTTCGGAAGTGTCATGCGCAGCGTGTTTCCGTCTGATAAGAAGTTCTTTGCGCCTGTCATTGCGATAAATTTATTGCCGCCGAGTTGTTCAAGAATTGTGTTTGCTACTGTCATTTTATTTGCCCCTTTCCTTTGCTTCATCTTATGTTATTATTATATACTTGCGCAAGTATAATTTCAATAGGCAAAGTGTACAAAGTTACGCAAGTATATTTGTACAATATGTATACTTGCGTAAGATAAAAAGAAAAGCCCCGGAGGAACGGGGCGGGGGAAGTTCAGAAAATATCGACGTTTCCGGCTTTACCTTCACGCAGGATAGACAGTATATTTTCTATCATATCCCTTTTTGTCAGGCGGGCAAGGCGGGCAAAATCCGCTTTTGTTGTTTCTTTATAGTGGTTATAAAGACGGTCCCTATATTCTTCAAGGCGGTAACAGTAGAAAGCGTGACGATTCCCGCCGTAGTCTTCAAGCCAGTTTTTAATCTCATTAAGGTTGGAATAAATAGGATAATAGCAGTTCTTCCGGGTGGCGGTAAGGTGTACGGATTTTAATTGCTTCATGCCCTCATTAAGCGCAAGGCGGCTGTAAGCGGCTTTTTCAATCTTTATCATTGTTCGGATTCCTTTCTTTTTCAGGGAGGGCAGCAGGAGCCGCCCCGATTATCGGTTACGCTGTCAGACTAGGACACATGGAGTAACGCCCTAACGGGTAGATTGTTTCAGCGTTGCAGTATTCAGAAATTTTCTTGTTTATCCGGCATTTCTGAACCTTTTCCCCGTCTGAAATGGTAATTGTTTGCGCTGTCCGTGCGGTTACTGTATAAGTCCAGACGCAGTTGTGGTCACAAATGCTTGTCATGCTGTATTCCTTGCCTACTTCAAATTGTTTCATTGTGTTTTCCTCTCTTTCATTTGATAAGTCTATTATATACTTGCGCAAGTATATTTTCAATAGGCAGGATATACAAAGTTACGCAAGTATATTTGTATAATTTGTATACTTGCGTAATACTTGCGCAAGTGATATAATGATACATACCCGAAGAAAGGAGGGCGACAGATGGAGGAAAAGAAGGAAGAGGGGAAGAAGCCGGACACAAAGAACACAGGGCAGCAGAAAGCGTCCACAAAAGCAAAAAACACGTTCAACGGAAAGAATTATGAACGCCTGTACCCGTTTGTAAAAATGGGGGAAAAAGCGAAGATTGAAAGGGCGGCTTCTGCTGCCGGGCAATCTCTGAATGATTATATTGTAACTGCCGTATATCAGCGCATGGAAAGAGAGGGGCAGGCAGGTGGAGAAGGACAAGGATAAAAGACCGGGGAAGTGTGAGAGTTGCGGACTTATTGCGACTATTCATATTTTCTGACTTCTGATAAAATCAGCGTGTCAGAGCTTATGCAGGAGGTAGCAGAAGTTGAAATTTGAAATGATATGCACAGGGGGACCGTTCGGGGATTCCTGCTGCAATTATGATGTGAGAATAGAAGGAAATTGCACGGTCAGGGAGTTTATAGAAAGTGTCCTGAAAGAAAAACCGGGAGAATGGGGAACTTTTGAGATTGTGAAGGATATGAAATATACTTTGCAGAGCATGACGGACGATTGCGAGTATAAGAAAGGGGAAATCACAAGGAATTTCAAAAGGAAAGAAACCGAAGAAAAGGAAATTGAAGAGATAAAGGCAAACGGTGGCTGGTCGTTAATGACGTATTACATTAAAACAAAATAAAAGGACCCCGGAGGGCAGCAGGCTTTCCGGGGCTTCTTTTGTGTTGTACTAATTGAACAGTGCCTAC
>ERZ1036416.75-NODE-75-length-47642-cov-49.458045_pt1 | contig 47642 bp, 53 predicted proteins | sample MGYA00514219_ERZ1036416 | MGnify/ENA primary metagenome ERZ1036416 (study PRJEB33795, sample SAMN09464945) | human gut metagenome | host: Homo sapiens | place: USA: Stanford, California | collected 2016-11 | study: EMG produced TPA metagenomics assembly of the...
CACATTATTACAGCTGCCATGATATAATCCTACCATGGCAGCTGCCTTGACTGCTACTTATTTTTCAGATTCTTTTTTCTTCTGGCTGCCCCCTATGTAGCTTTAGTTAGTTTGTCAATAAAAGATTGACGCTTTCACTCACAAATGTTAATATCTTTCTGGAGGTATGAACATGGGATTCAACGAGAATTTAAAGCTGTTACTATTAGAAAAAAATATGAAGCAGGCAGATTTGTGCCGCATGACAGGCATACAGACCTCTCTCATGTCCGAATATATAAACGGAAGGAAAAGTCCTACCATCGGCAATGCCATCCTGATTGCCGATGCCCTTAACATTTCCCTGGATGATCTGGTAGGCAGAAAGTGGAATACCTGCCGCGATCATAAAAAGCCTGGTGCGTATACCGTTGAATATACGGGTGAATACACAGATGAATTGAGCGAGACATTGCATAAATTGACAGAAAAGGAATGTATCTTTGTCATGGATGTTATCAAGGCGCTGAAGCAGCATCTGCAATGAAAAAAAGGCCGGGGCGCGAAGCCCTGGCCTTATCAATATATAGTTATATCATTTTTATCCGGTACCATTTTTCTCCGGTACCGTTCCTCTATGATTACATAGCTGAACCGGCCCGGACTAACTTGAGCTTTTCAAGTGCCTTTTATCTTACCGTCCCATGTACGTCCCATGTACGTCCCATGTATGTATCATATACGCCCCATGTCCATCCGCAAAAAAACTCCGGGAAGAAACATACGCTGTTCCTTCCCGGAGTATGATTACCATATGGTTTCTGTCTATTCTTCCTCTATGGCATCGTCCTCTTCATCCACATCAGCCATATCGTCCATTCCCAGAACTTCCTCTGCAACATTGTCCTCTGTGAGTCCGCTGCTGCTCTCATCCTCGGAAGAAAGCACCAGTTCATCGTCATCAGACAGCAGGATTTCATCTGAAATCAAATCGTCTGTGTCCAGCTTTACCTTGCGGTAGCGCTTCATGCCGGTACCTGCCGGAATCGGCTTACCGATGATAACGTTCTCCTTCAGGCCAATAAGGTGGTCAACCTTGCCGTTGATGGCTGCCTCGGTCAGGACCTTGGTGGTCTCCTGGAAGGATGCGGCTGACAAGAAGGAATCAGTTGCCAGGGATGCCTTGGTGATACCCAGCATAACCTGTCTGCCTTCTGCCGGCTTCTTGCCGTCGGCAATCAGAGCCTCGTTCATCTCGTTGTAATCCAGAACATCCATGGATACGCCCGGCAGCACATCGCTGTCGCCGCTCTCCTCGATCTTGATTTTCTTAAGCATCTGGTGAACAATCATCTCAATATGCTTATCGTTGATTTCCACACCCTGGAGGCGGTATACACGCTGTACTTCCTGGAGCATGTAATCCTGCACCGCACGGACACCCTTGATTTTCAGGATATCGTGGGGGTTGATGCTGCCTTCTGTCAGCTCATCGCCGGCTTCCAGCACCTGGCCGTCCAGTACCTTGATTCTGGATCCGTAAGGAATCAGATAGGTCTTGGCATTGCCGGTCTCATTGTCGGTTACCGTAATCTCGCGCTTCTTCTTGGTATCCTTAATCTGCACCACGCCGCCAAACTCGGTAATGATGGCAAGACCCTTTGGCTTACGGGCCTCAAAAAGCTCCTCCACACGGGGAAGACCCTGTGTGATATCGCCGCCGGCCACGCCGCCCGTATGGAACGTACGCATGGTAAGCTGTGTTCCAGGCTCACCGATGGACTGTGCCGCGATGATACCGACAGCCTCGCCCACCTGTACAGGCTGGCCTGTCGCCATGTTGGCGCCGTAACACTTGGCGCACACACCGATATGGGACTTACAGCTGAGGACGGTACGAATCTTCACAGACTTGCGTCCTGTCTTATTCAGCACCTTCATAACAGCTGCGGCGCGCTTCGGTGTACACATATGGTTAGCCTTAACCACAACCTCTCCCGTATCCGGGTCAGTGATGGTCTCAGCGATATAGCGTCCTGTGATTCTCTCTTCCAGGTCCTCGATGACTTCATTTCCATCCATAAAGGCCTTGATTTCCATAAATGAGATATCCCTGCCCTCGCAGCAGTCCACTTCACGGATAATCAAATCCTGTGATACGTCTACCAGACGTCTGGTCAGGTAACCTGAGTCAGCCGTACGCAGAGCCGTATCGGACAGACCTTTACGGGCTCCATGAGCTGAGATAAAGTACTCCAATACGTCCAGTCCCTCACGGAAGTTGGACTTAATAGGAAGCTCGATGGTATGACCGGTGGTATCTGCCATCAGTCCTCGCATACCTGCCAGCTGCTTAATCTGCTTATCAGAACCACGGGCTCCGGAGTCAGCCATCATGTAGATGTTGTTGTACTTATCCAGGCCGGTCAGCAGGTCATGTGTCAGCTGATCATCGGTGGTCTTCCATGTCTCGATAACCTCTTTGTAGCGCTCTTCCTCAGTGATGAGTCCGCGGCGGTAGTTTTTCGCAATGCGGTCCACAGTTGCCTGTGCTTCCTCAATCAGCTTGGGTTTGCTCTCAGGCACGGTCATATCGGAAATAGAAACGGTCATGGCCGCCCTGGTGGAATATTTATAACCAATGGCCTTGATATCATCCAGGGTAACAGCTGTCTGGGTTGCGCCGTGTACGTTGATGACCTTCTCAAGAATCTGCTTTAACTGCTTTTTGGCAACGTGGAAATCCACTTCCAGCTTCAGCTCGTTCTCCGGAATGCTTCTGTCCACAAATCCCAGATCCTGAGGAATGATTTCATTGAAAATGAAACGTCCGATAGTGGAGTCAATGGTTCCTGTCTTCACCGTGCCGTCGGACATGGTCTTGCTGACCCTTACCTTAACCCGTGAATGAAGAGTTGCCTCCTGGTTCTCATATGCCAGGATCGCCTCGTTGACGCTCTTAAATACCATTCCCTCGCCCTTTGCTCCCGGACGCTCCTGGGTCAGGTAATAGATACCAAGCACCATATCCTGGGAAGGAACAGCCACAGGACCGCCGTCAGAAGGCTTTAACAGGTTGTTAGGGCTTAAAAGCAGGAAACGGCACTCTGCCTGGGCCTCTACGGACAGCGGCAGATGGACAGCCATCTGGTCGCCGTCGAAGTCAGCGTTGAAGGCCGTACACACCAGAGGATGCAGCTTGATGGCCTTACCCTCTACCAGGATAGGCTCAAAGGCCTGGATACCCAGTCTGTGCAGGGTAGGGGCACGGTTCAGCATAACAGGATGCTCTTTGATAACATCCTCCAGCACATCCCATACCTCCGGCTGCAGTCTCTCTACCATCTTCTTGGCATTCTTTATATTGTGGGCGGTTCCGTTGGAAACCAGCTCCTTCATAACAAAGGGCTTAAACAGCTCAATGGCCATTTCCTTAGGAAGACCGCACTGGTATATCTTAAGTTCAGGTCCAACCACGATAACGGAACGTCCGGAATAGTCCACACGCTTTCCAAGCAGGTTCTGACGGAAACGTCCCTGCTTACCCTTTAACATATCGGAAAGGGACTTAAGGGCTCTGTTGCCCGGGCCGGTCACAGGCCTGCCGCGGCGTCCGTTGTCAATCAGGGCATCCACTGCCTCCTGAAGCATACGCTTTTCGTTGCGTACAATGATGTCAGGAGCGCCCAGCTCCAGCAGTCTTGCCAGACGGTTGTTCCTGTTGATGATTCTTCTGTATAAGTCATTTAAATCAGAGGTGGCGAAACGTCCGCCGTCCAGCTGTACCATGGGACGGATATCCGGTGGGATAACAGGAATCACATCCATAATCATCCACTCAGGACGGTTGCCTGAGGTAAGGAATGCCTCCACTACCTCCAGCCTCTTGATAATTCTGGCGCGCTTCTGTCCGGTGGAATCCGCCAGCGCCCTTCTGAGGTCTGCGGAATCCTTTTCCAGATTAATGGCCCTCAGCAGCTCCTGGATGGCCTCGGCGCCCATTCCCACGCGGAAACCGCCGGTGCCGCCGTACTTCTCCACTTCCTCCCTGTACTCCTTCTCAGACAGGACCTGCTTATACTGCAGGCTGGTGGAACCCGGATCCAGAACAATATAGGATGCAAAGTACAGCACCTTCTCCAGCGTCCTGGGGGAGATGTCCAGAATCAGACCCATACGGCTGGGAATTCCCTTAAAATACCATATATGGGATACGGGAGCAGCCAGCTTGATGTGGCCCATACGCTCTCTACGGACACTTGCCTTTGTCACTTCTACGCCGCAGCGGTCGCAGATAACACCTTTATAACGAATCTTTTTATATTTACCGCAATGACACTCCCAGTCCTTACTAGGCCCGAAGATTCTCTCACAGAACAGACCGTCCTTCTCGGGCTTAAGTGTCCTGTAGTTGATGGTCTCCGGCTTCTTCACCTCGCCATGGGACCACTCCAGAATCTTATCAGGGGAGGCCAGACCAATCTTAATGGCATCAAATGTCATTGGATGATAAGTTTCATTAGTTTCTGGCATGAGCATTTACTCCCTTCTATTCTTCGTCTTCACCGTCAGCAGCTTCATCCAGGAACAAATCATCCTCGTCATCAGCCTCTTCGGTGTAATCATCGGCGCTTACTTCTTCTTCCTCCTCCACAGCTACCAGCTCGCTATCCTTGAATTCCTGTTCCTGATAGCCAAACTGTGCATAGGATTCCTTCTCCTCGAAGCGGCGCTCGCCCTCTAACATGGCGCGCAGCTCTGTATCGCCGTAATCAATATTCTCATTCATCTCGACCTCGGTGCCGTCATCCCTCAGTACCTGTACATCCAGGCCCAGGGACTGCATCTCCTTAAGGAGCACCTTAAAGGACTCCGGTACGCCCGGCTCAGGGATATTCTCTCCCTTGATGATGGCTTCGTAGGTCTTTACACGGCCCACAACGTCGTCGGACTTAACGGTCATGATTTCCTGCAGGGTATAGGAAGCGCCATATGCCTCCAGTGCCCAAACCTCCATCTCTCCGAAACGCTGTCCGCCGAACTGGGCCTTACCGCCCAGAGGCTGCTGTGTAACCAGGGAGTAAGGGCCGGTTGAACGCGCATGGATCTTATCGTCAACCAGATGGTGCAGCTTCAGGTAGTGCATGTGTCCGATGGTAACAGCGCCGTCAAAGTACTCGCCGGTACGTCCGTCTCTCAGGCGGACCTTACCGTCACGGCTGATGGGCACACCCTTCCAAAGCTCCCTGTGCTCCAAATGGGCGCCCAGGTAGTCGATAACAGAAGGCTTCAGCAGGTCTTCGTATTTAGCTTTAAATTCATCCCAGGACAGGTTCACATAATCGTTGGCCACTTCCAGGGTATCCATAATGTCGTTCTCGTTTGCGCCGTCGAAAATCGGGGTGGATACGTTGAAGCCCAGGGCCTTGGCTGCAAGGCTTAAGTGGATCTCCAGCACCTGTCCGATATTCATACGGGAAGGCACGCCCAGAGGGTTAAGCACGATGTCAAGAGGGCGTCCGTTGGGCAGGAAAGGCATATCCTCAACAGGAAGCACGCGGGAAACAACACCCTTGTTGCCGTGACGTCCGGCCATCTTATCACCCACAGAAATCTTACGCTTCTGGGCAATGTAGATGCGGACTGTCTGGTTTACGCCCGGTGACAGCTCGTCTCCGTTCTCCCTGGTAAATACCTTGGCATCCACGATGATGCCGTATGCGCCGTGAGGCACCTTAAGGGAGGTGTCGCGGACTTCCCTGGCCTTCTCGCCGAAGATGGCGCGCAGCAGGCGCTCCTCCGCGGTCAGCTCGGTCTCGCCCTTAGGCGTTACCTTTCCTACCAGGATATCTCCCGCGCGGACCTCCGCGCCGATGCGGATGATACCGCGCTCATCCAGATCTTTCAGGGCATCCTCGCCCACGCCCGGCACATCGCGGGTAATCTCTTCCGGTCCCAGCTTGGTATCGCGGGCTTCTGCCTCATACTCCTCAATGTGGACAGAGGTATAGACATCCTCCTGAACCAGGCGCTCGGATAACAGGACCGCATCCTCGTAGTTGTAGCCTTCCCATGTCATAAATCCGATAAGGGGGTTCTTTCCAAGGGCAATCTCACCGTTGGAGGTGGATGGGCCGTCTGCGATTACCTCGCCGGCTTCCACATGGTCATTCTTATATACAATTGGCTTCTGGTTGTAACAGTTGCTCTGGTTGCTTCTCTTAAATTTGGTCAGATGGTACACATCGCGGTTGCCGTCGCTGTCCCTGCGGATGATGATTTCATTGGAAGCAGAGCGCTCTACCACGCCCGCGTTCTTAGCCACCACACACACGCCGGAGTCAACAGCTGCCTTGGCCTCGATACCCGTACCCACGGCAGGGGCTTCTGTGGTCAGAAGAGGCACTGCCTGACGCTGCATGTTGGAACCCATCAGGGCGCGGTTGGCATCGTCGTTCTCCAGGAATGGAATCATGGCCGTAGCAACGGAGAATACCATCTTAGGAGAAACGTCCATCAGGTCAATGGTCTTTTTCTGGAACTCGGATGTCTCTGTACGGAAACGTCCGGATACGTTGTTGTGTATGAAGTGGCCCTCCTCATCCAGGGCCTCATTTGCCTGTGCCACAACGAAGTTATCTTCCTCGTCAGCGGTCAGGTACACCACCTCATCCGTTACCCTTGGGTTCGCCGGATCCGTGGTCTTATCCACCACGCGGTAGGGAGCCTCGATGAAACCGTACTGGTTTACCCTTGCATAGGTTGCCAGAGAGTTGATCAGACCGATGTTGGGACCTTCAGGCGTCTCGATAGGGCACATACGTCCGTAGTGGGTGTAGTGTACATCTCGCACCTCGAATCCGGCACGGTCTCTGGACAGACCGCCAGGGCCCAGGGCGGAGAGACGGCGCTTATGGGTCAGCTCTGCCAGCGGGTTGTTCTGGTCCATGAACTGGGACAGCTGGGAACTTCCGAAGAACTCCTTCACAGCCGCAGTCACAGGCTTGATATTAATTAAGGACTGGGGAGTAATGCCATCCATATCCTGGGTGGTCATACGCTCCCTTACCACACGCTCCATACGTGACAGACCGATGCGGTACTGATTCTGAAGGAGTTCGCCTACGGCACGGATACGGCGGTTGCCCAGATGGTCGATGTCATCTGCGTTGCCCACCTGCTCCTCCAGATGCATATTATAGTTAATGGAAGCAAGGATATCTTCCTTTGTAATGTGCTTTGGAATCAGGTCGTGGATATTCCTGCGCACAGCCTCCTTAAGAGACTCCTCGTCGGTGCCAGCTTCTTCCAGGATAGAAGCCAGGGCCGGGTAATATACTAACTCCGTAACGCCCACTTCCTCCGGGTCAAAGGGCACATAAGCGGAAAGCTCCACCATCATGTTGGAGAGAACCTTCTGCTTCCTGTCAGGACCGTCCACCCATACATAGGGAACTGCCGCGTTCTGAATCCTCATGGCAGATTCCTTGTCAAGCTTGGTGCCTGCCTCTGCCAGAATCTCGCCTGTGGCGGTATCCACCACATCCTCTGCCAGTACCTGTCCGTTCAGACGGTACTTAAAGGACAGTTTCTTATTAAATTTGTATCTGCCGACTTTTGCAAGGTCATATCTTCTGGGGTCAAAGAACATGCTGTTAAGGAGACTTTCTGCACTGTCAACAGATAACGGCTCGCCGGGACGAATCTTCTTATATAATTCCAGAAGGCCATCCTGGTAATTATCGGAGGTGTCCTTTCCGAAGCTGGCTAAGAGCTTTGGCTCCTCGCCGAAGAGTTCCAGGATTTCCGCATTGGTTCCGAAGCCCAGGGCACGAATCAATACAGTCACAGGTACCTTACGGGTCCTGTCTACACGTACATAAAATACGTCATTGGAGTCTGTCTCGTACTCCAGCCATGCGCCACGGTTGGGGATGACAGTACAGGTATACAGTTCCTTACCCACTTTATCATGGCCAATACCGTAGTAGATACCAGGGGAACGTACCAGCTGGCTGACAATAACACGCTCAGCACCGTTAATCACAAAGGAACCGGTATCTGTCATCAGGGGCAGGTCGCCCATGAAAATCTCGTGTTCATTCATTTCATCTTTATCTTTATTGTACAGTCTTACCTTTACCTTAAGTGGTGCAGCGTAAGTTGCGTCCCGTTCTTTACACTCTTCGATGGTATACTTTATATCATCCTTACACAATGTAAAGTCAACGAATTCCAGACTCAAATGGCCTGCAAAGTCCGCTATGGGAGAGATATCATCAAATGCCTCCTTCAGTCCTTCTTTTAAGAACCACTGGTAGGAGTCTTTTTGAATCTCAATCAAGTTAGGCATTTCAAGAACTTCTTTCTGTCTTGAATAGCTCATTCTTACGCTTTTCCCGGCCGGTACCGGACGTATTCTGCTTTTCTCCATTGACGTTTCACCCCTGTTTTCTAATTTGGTTCGCAATATTTCCATCTCAATCTGCCGCCGAACCGGACGCCAGATGCAGCAAAATATCACTGTCGTTCTCTGTAATTGGGCGTCATACCACGTAAAACCGTACGTGAGGGCGCAAAAAGCCCACGCCGCCACAATAGTGCACACTCCATAATAACACAGACCTGTCAAGGTGTCAAGGATTTTTGCTTGCAATTTATCGCCTAAAATGATATACTATTATAGAATGTCCCCTGGGGTTGTAGATTGTTTAACGGGGGGAATGGTACTATAATTACATAGGTTGGAGGTAAACCCCATGGCTCAGACTATTTTAAATGTACTGATTGTCATTCTAATCATTGCTCTGGTTGCCCTGGTTGTTCTCTACTTTCTGGGAAACAAGCTCCAGAAGCGCCAGGTGGAACAGCAGCAGCTGTTAGATGCAGCCGCACAGACCGCATCCATCCTTGTCATTGACAAGAAGAAGATGAAGATTACCCAGGCCGGGCTTCCCAAGGCAGTGACTGACCAGACGCCAAAGTACATGCGCTGGGCAAAGGTCCCTGTGGTTAAAGCCAAGATTGGTCCCAAGGTCATGACCCTTATTGCAGACGGGCGCGTATTTGACTCTCTGCCGGTGAAGACCGAGGCCAAGGTTGTCATCAGCGGTATCTACATCACTGAGATCAAAAGCGTGAGAGGCGGCGCGATTCCGACTCCGCCAAAGAAGAAGGGATTCTTCGCAAGATTTAAAAAGAATAAGAAAGATAAGAAATAAAAAGAAGCGGCAGCTGCGCCGCTTCTTTTTTATATTTTTCTTTTACAGCTCTCTGTGTACTGCGTACCCTGTACCCTGTCACTGCGGGCAGGACTGGACATCCAGGCGGATGCTGCAATCGGACAGATGCTCATAATTGATATCCAGGGAATAGTCCACATTCACCAGCAGACTGTCCGGTTCTTCATTAATTTTAATCCGGTTGGCCTGTATGCCTACCACCATATCGCCCAGGGGAGTGGTGTAGCATGAAAGATTCTTCTTGTTCTTCTCAAACTGCATGTGAGTGTTGGCGATTCCCTTTTTAATTATGTCCATTCCGGAAGGGGATATCTTGATTACGTTCTTGACCTTACCTGTAAAGCCTTCCATCATCTCTTCGTAGAGGATGTAATGCTTTCCATTCTTCTGATAATAATCTCCCCTTACTATCATCTCCACATCGGAGTCCTCTTCGTCTATCATCTGGATGCCACTGATTGTAATCAGCACGTCTTTTGTCATATTCCTTCCTCTTTCCCTTAAGTGTATCGTTCCATCCCATGGGCCATCAGCATATCCACCAGCTGGTCCTTTGTGATCCCTCTGGCTTCCCACAGCATGGGATACATGCTGATAGCGGTAAAACCTGGCATGGTATTAATCTCATTGAATACCACTTCTCCGTCATCCTTTACAAAGAAATCCACTCTGGCCAGTCCATAGCCGTCCACTGCTCGGAATATGTCCATGGCGGCCTGCCGGACTCTCTCTGCCGCCCCTGCCGGCAGCTCCGGATCCGTCACTGTCCTGGATTCTTCGTTGTAATACTTGGCTTCAAAGTCATAAAACTCTGCAGCAGCCAGTATCTCTCCTACCCCGGATGCCACCACCTCCTTAAGCCCGCCTCCGAATACAGCGCACTCAATCTCTCTGCCTATGATGGTTTCCTCTACCAATATCTTGCGGTCATGGCGGGCTGCCTCTGACAGTCCCGCTTCCAGGGCCTGGCGGTCATCCGCCTTTGTCACGCCCCTGGAGGAGCCTGCATTGGACGGCTTAATAAATACGGGATAGGAAAAATGCTTCTCCACCCGTTCCACCACCGATTCCATATGCCCGAGCTGTTCCCTGTACACTGCCTCGTATGCTGCCTGGCGGACTCCCAGGTCATCCACGATAATCTTGGTGTACAGTTTATCCATGGACACTGCGGAAGAAAGAACCCCGCATCCCACATAGGGAATCTTAGCCAGTTCCAAAAGCCCCTGGATGGTACCGTCCTCCCCGTACAGGCCGTGAAGGACAGGGAATACCACATCCACTCTGACCTCGCGGACCGAATCTCCGTCCATAAGGAGGATGCACTTCTTCGTGGCGTCCGGCAGCAGAAGGGCTGATACAGTTTTGTCCCTCCATGTACCGTTTTTTACATCTTCCAGTGAATCTGCCTTAATCCAGTGTCCATCTTCTGTAATTCCTACAAGTAATACATCGTATCGCGTCCTGTCTATATGCTCAATGACATTGACAGCCGACATGCAGGACACAATATGTTCTGATGACTGGCCGCCAAATATGACTGCAGCCTGAAGTTTACCCATGCTAGTCTCCTTAAACTCACTTATTTTAGTGATTGTTCTACGTTTATAGTATAACATATGTGGCAATAATTACAAACAGAAATTAAAACTGCATTAACGGCCAAGGAGGTCTTAAATCATATGAAATATAAAATAAGCCTGTGCATATCCGCACTTTGTTTTTTTACTGCATTCCTCATTCTCATGGCATCCCGCACCACCGGCGAGGAAGCCCTGGCATCCCGCATTGCCCCTGAAATACTCCGTTTTCACGTCCTGGCGGAAAGCGACAGCGCCAGGGACCAGAATCTGAAGCTGGGTGTAAAGGGACTGGTCCTGGACTACATCCACGGCCAGGTTCCCGAGGATGCGGACAAGGAGCAGCTTAAGCAGTGGATAGAGGGCAACAAGACCAGTATCGAGACCATGGCCCAGGACTGGCTGGCGGACCAGGGTGCTTCCTATCCCGTAAAGCTGGAATTAACAAGGGATTACTTTCCCACCAAGGCTTACGGGGACATGGTATTTCCCTGCGGCACCTATGACGCGGTCCGCATCACCATTGGAAGCGGAAAAGGCCACAACTGGTGGTGCGTGCTCTATCCCTCCCTATGCTACACCGACGCCATCCACGCAGTGGTGCCTGATTCCTCCAAGCAAACCCTGTCATCCCTGCTGGCGGAAGATGACTACGATGCCCTGTTATCCCCCCTTGACAGGACAAAACAGCCGCAGCAAAAGCCGGAGGTCCGCGTACGGTTCCGGCTCATGGATTTATTTCATAAAAAAAGCTGAGATTCTATTTTTTCTGGCTGTCCAGCATGTCCTGAAGCGCCTCATCGCTTACATCGATCCACACGTCCTCTTCCTCCGCATTCAGCCCCAGATACTGGGCCAGAGTGCGGGGGTCGTCGCTGTTATTCCAGCGGCTTACATACCGGTCTATCTCCTCAAAGGGAATTTCCCCTGACAGATACCGCTCCTTGAAGGTTTCGTCCCCCATCATTTCCTCCCCCGTGCCGGTACGGCCGGCTCCTGCTCCTGCTCCTTTATGTTGCGTGAAACCGTGATTTCCTGGTTGTCGATATGTTCCCTGGCAGCCTTCTTTGCCTCGGCTATGTTGCGGTTTTTAAGAGCATCCAGTATGTGCTCATGCTCCACCAGAAGCACCTGCCTTTTGTCCTCGTCCTTTATATATTCCAGGCGGTAGCGGTACATCTGCTCACGCAGGTTGCCCAGCATCTGAACCAGCTTATCATTGCGGGTTCCCTGGTAAATGACGTCGTGATACTGCTCATCTGACTGGGCAATACTCATGGCCTCCCCCCGGTCAATGGCGCTTTTAAAATTACCCTGCACCCGTTCCAGCTCAGCCATGTCATCCTCCGACATCCTCTGGCAGGCCAGCTCAATGGCCAGCTCCTCCAGGGAGCGGCGCACCTCCAGCACATCCCGCAGGCTCTTCTCAGATATCTTGGCCACCTCGGCGCCCTTCCTGGGGATCATAAGCACCAGGCCCTCCAGCTCCAGCTTGCGGATAGCTTCCCTGATCGGAGTCCTGCTGACGCCTAATTTTTCGGCCAGCTGAATTTCCATCAGCCTTTCCCCCGGAGCCAGCTCCCCCTTCAGTATGGCCTGCCGCAGGGTGTTGAACACCACGTCCCGAAGCGGAAGATACTCGTTCATATTAACCTTGAAATTATTTTCCATTTAAAATGCCCCCTTTCCAGCATTATGCCATGTCCTGTCCATTTCTTTTCACATTAAAGAAATTGGTCAGATACACTTGTTTTGCCAGCTCTGATGCCTTGCCGAACCGCAGATCCTCATAGGCTGCCTGGGCTGCCCTTGGATTGGCAAAAAGGCCGAATACCGTCGGACCGCTTCCACTCATCATTGCCCCCAAAGCCCCATAGTCACGCATAACCTGTTCAATCCTTGAAATGGCCGGATACCGTTCTCCGGTGACCAGCTCCAGCACATTCCCGAACCTGCCTGCCACCTCCCGCAGATTCTGGCTGCGGATAGCATCTATCATGCCGTCTATGTCAGGATGGTCCGAAGGCGCAAGCTTCATGGCATCCAGACTCTCGTATACCACCTTGGTGGACACGCTGATTCCCGGCTTGGCTATGAGCACCTGGCACTGGGGCATGGGAGGCAGGGGCGACAGCTTCTCGCCGATTCCCTCGGACAGGGCAGTTCCCCGCATAAGGCAGTAGGGGATGTCCGCTCCCAGGGTCACTCCCCGTTCCATCAGTTCCCCGGTGGACAGGCCCAGGCCAAACATTTTATTGACTCCAAAGAGAACAGAGGCAGCGTCTGTACTTCCTCCGGCCATGCCGGCCGACACGGGAATGAACTTGCGCAGATGGATGGACAGGCCCTGGCGTATACCGAATTCCTCCATCAGCAGTCTGGCCGCTTTATGGGCAAGGTTCTGCTCATTATCCGGCAGATAAAACAGGTTGGTCTCTATCTTAATGCCCGGCTCCTGGGTAACGTACAAATCAATCCGGTCATGAAGCCCCACGGTCTGCATGATCATCCGCACCTCGTGATAGCCGTCAGCCCGCCGTCCCAGTACATCCAGAGCCAGATTAATCTTTCCATATGCTTTTAAGCGTAAATGTTTTATCATCCGCAGACTCCCCTCTATGTACATTGTTTACATTTCTGTTTTTATAATACATTATATTGTATACAATACTTTCACTCTATTTGCAAGTGGAAATTGCAGAAAAATGCGGAAAACCGGCAGAAATTTTCCGGCCGGTTTTAATAATGGTAAGAAGCAGATTATTTCCCCTTCAGATTCCGAATTGCTTCCTTCATCTCCTCATCCTCTTCTCCCAGTAAGGGGGTTGCATCTGTATGCTCCTGTTCTTCCTCCTTAGGCATGTACTTCCTGAAAATAGCAGTGAAGAAATACGAGTTTACAAAGGCAATGAGGGGCATCCCAAACAGGAATAATAACATGGCAAACTGCGGGAAATAAAACAGCCCGAAATATGTGGCTGCCGCGATTCCCAGATCAGTTGCCAGTATCCCGATAGTCTGGAACAAATGGCACACGGACATAAAGAACGCATTGAACAGGGTCCGCTTAACCGGATTATAGAACCTGGCCTGCAGCGGAAACACATAGGTAATGATAAACAGATAAATCAAAAGCAATCCGCCGGACACCGCGGTCATAGCTGTCCTAACTGCTCCGTTTAAAGACATCTGACCTGACACAAAGAACCAGAAATCAAAGCCCAGCACGATTCCGGCCGCCAGCAGGATAAGCCATATGGCTGTTGCCTGCTTGAAGTTGCTCTTAAAAGACCGGAAAAAGGACCGTATGGTGGAATCATCCTCATCCCGTACCAGTTTTAAGGTCACATAATAGACGGCAGTGGTGGAGGCCCCGGCTGTAAACACAGGAATGGAACAGACAATCCATAAAATGTTCAGTATGATTAAGTCCCCCAGCTTTCCTATAAAACGCCACACCGGATTATCATAATTAAATATACCTTGCAACATAAGCATTCCTCTTCTTTCTGTAAATACACCTGGTGATATTCTATCATATTAAGGGGAAAATGCAAAGGGCTGCCCTGATTTCATGAAATTTTTATATTCTCCTTAAGGCCGGATGTGGTATACTTACATGAAACGGCCTGTCCGTGTAAATACAGCAGAGAGAAACGGAAGGAATGCATAAGCTATGTCCATCAGAGAAGAAGCAGAAAACGAACGGCAGAAACTGAAAAACATGTCCTGGAAAGACAGGGCCTGGTATGTGTGGGAGTATTATAAATTCCACCTCCTGGCTGTGATTCTTGTCATCGGCGTCTTAAGCACCATAGGCACCATGATATACCGCCAGACCTTTACCACCCGCCTGTCCGTGGCGATTATCAACGACCGCTCCGCAGGCGCCTCCTCCAGCGCCCTGCTGGAATCCGATCTGCGGGAATACCTGGGATGCGGTAAAAAGGACCTGATTGAAATAAACGAGGGACTAATGGTGGATTTTAATGAGGAATCCACCTCCCAGTACGGATATGCCACCCTGGCCAAAATTTCCGCCCTGGTTGCCAGCAAAAGCCTGGACGTGGTCATCGGGGACCAGTCCTCCATAGACCACTACGAGACCGTATCCGCATACCAGAACCTGGAGGAATTGCTTCCTCCTGAGCTCTATGAGCGGGTGAAGGACCATATCTACCGGGCAAAGGACGGCGAGGGAAACCTTACGCCTGTTGCCCTGTCCCTGGAGGATACGGCTTTGGGAGAAAAGACAGGCATCATCATGGATCCTCCTTATCTGGCCGTCATACAAGGCTCTCCCCATAAAGAAGCTGCCCTTCAGATGATTGAGTATCTGTTTCCATAAGACACGTCATTCCCAGGCCTTCCGCCACCTTGCGGGAGGCCTGGTTTTCTCTGCGGATCAGCGCGCAGAGCCGGACTCCCAGCACCTCATGGCTGTAATCCGCAATGGCCGCCACAGCTTCCGCGCAGTATCCCCGCTGCCGGTAAGGCAGGAAAACATGGTATCCCAATTCCAGCCAGGGAACAGACTGTCCCATGGAGTCCAGACATTCCTCCATCTCCCTTTTTAGCCTGGGATTGGACACTCCCGCCAGCCCCACCAGAACCTGGTCGTCCCTGCGTACCAGAGCCCATGTACCATACTCATAAAAGCCGTACTGGTTCCTGCAGTACAGTTCCAGTGTGTCTCTTAAACGGAATATGGCTTCCTGAGGTCCGTATTCCTCCTCCGGAATGTGACAGGCATCATCCTCGGTCAGCTCCCGTATAAGCAGCCTGTCTGTTCTGCATATATTCCACGGAAGTCCCAGATGGCGGCGTATCACCAGATCCAGCAGCTCGTCCGTGGCATCCTCAAAGTCCGGTATCACATAGGGAACGCCCTTTAACTCCCAGATGCCTGTCCTCTCGCTCTCAACGCCAACAACGGCCCTCCCGGCAGCTCTCGCCGCCAGAAGGGCCTCAGGTTCATCTGATATGACTGCTGTACAGGTCTTTCCGTCTAAACAGATACTACGCTCTGTTACCATATTACCGCCTCATTGTCATATTGCTGTTTCATATATATTGCTGTTTCATTCATATTGCTGTTTCACTGTCATATTGCCGTCTCGTTTACACAGAGCCGCTGCCCTGCCGGGGGACGCTTTCAATGACAATTCCCATCAGCACTTCTCCGGTTCCGGATAATCCACCCCAAAGGTTTCCACTGTCATGGATTTGATCTTCTGCTCCTGCAGGGGACGGTCACTGTAATCAGTCTGGACATCCGCGATTTTATTCACCACATCCATGCCCTCTGTCACCTTTCCAAAGGCTGCATATGAGCCGTCCAGGTGCGGCGCTGCCTTGTGCATGATGAAGAACTGGGAACCGCCCGAATTAGGATGCATGGCTCTTGCCATGGAAAGTACGCCCTCTGTGTGCACCAGGTCATTCTTAACGCCGTTCTGTGCGAATTCTCCCTTGATGGAGTAGCCAGGGCCGCCCATGCCTGTGCCCTCAGGACAGCCGCCCTGAATCATGAAGCCATTGATAACCCTGTGAAAAATCAGTCCGTCATAATATCCTTTTTTTACAAGGCTGATAAAATTGTTCACTGTATTAGGAGCTATTTCCGGGTATAACTCCGCTTTCATTACATCTCCATTTTCCATGGTTATGGTAACTATAGGATTTGCCATTTTGTCTTTCTCCTTTTTCAATTAGAATCTTTATCCACTATAGCAAATTCTTCCGGCTTTGTCCAGCACGGCTTCACTTTATCCATCTGCTGAGGGAGTCACAAGCAGAGCTGCCTCCGAAAGCCCTCCCGCAGCCATGAAATCGCGTACCAGCTCCAGCGCATGGCAGTAGCACCGGGACAACAGACGGGCAAATTCCTCTGTATCTCCGGTCTGCAGGCGCCGGAATGCCTCATGGCTGATTTGATTCAGCTCATTGCCTGCCCTGATTCCATCCTGGTAAAAGGAATAATAATACCCCCAGCGAAGTATGCCGCTGACCTGCCGCAGTATAATCTGGTACGGTTCCAGGGGAAGATTTTCAATGATGTGGTGCATCAGGATGCTGAGGGGCACCGCATAAGGTCTGGTAAGTTCCTCCTCCATACGGCCGATTTCCTCTCTGCCGATGTATGGCACCGCCAGCAGGGCCGCCGGAGCGGATGCCAGGGCCATGAACTGGAGGCCGCTGAGATACAAAAGGGTATCCTTTTTGTGAATCCTGTTCTTCATGGACTGAAACGTGGCCTGGTCATTGAACAGGGTCACCTGTGTTCCCTTTACATTGTACGTATGGCAGAAGCCCAGGCGGTTGAGCATGGATATGGACCTTCGTATGGTGGCGGTTGAGACCCCGTACTCCTGCGCCAGGACAGCCTCCGGAGGAAGAAAGGAGCCATTCTTATAGATACCCAGGCCAATCCGGTCGATGAGATCCCGGGCAATCTGAATATAAAAGTGGTCATGGCCCTGCTCCGAATTCCAGGAATATCCGTTTCTCTGCTCTATATCTCCTGTCGCAATCCTGGATTCAATCCAGTCCAGATACCTCTTTATGTCATGCCCCAGGGACCGGTACATGCGGGCGAACCGTTCCCGGATTACCCGGGTATCGCCGGATGACACTGCCTCGGCCATCCACATGGGGTCGTCATATTCCCCGCAGCAGAATGAAAATGGCGGCGTATACTCCGGCTCCAGAAAAAAGGGAATCCTGGATCCAATCTCAAGACTGGTAAATATATCCCTGAACAGCAGATTGTGGGACGCATCCAGCAGATGATAGAGCGCATTGGATGAGGACTTCCATCTGACACGTACTGCCTTCCTTCTGTCCTTTTTCAGCTGTTTGAAATGGTCCATGGCAGTTTCCACCCCGCATACCCGGACAGATAATGCAAACATTCCGGGCATCAGCTGCTCCATTGTCTTATATACCGCCAGAATCGAATCCTTTCTCTGAAGCACTGCCAGTATATCCGGAACAAGGTCCCCCTCCCCTGTTTTTCTGTATACTATGACAGCGGGCCTGCGTTCCTCTGTCCGTATCATCCCCTGCTCCCTTAAATCCGAAAGCACATCCCTAACCGTACGGATTCCCACATGGTAGGTCTCGCACAGCTGGTTCATGGACGGCAGGGCTTCTCCATATTTATAATACCCGGTCTGAATCTGTTCCTTCAGATTTTCATACAGGTAATCGTGCAGCGTCTTTTTTCTTTCCATCGCACCCCTCCCGGACACCCGGCATGTTCTGTCTGTTTCTGCTCCTTATAACTGTATTATACCACGGTTTAATTTCTATACTATATGTATATGTACACAAATATTTCGTTGATTTATCATATACAGTCACTTAAAATAAAATTGTCAAAATTTATTAATGCCATACATTGGTATAAATATGATATAAATATGGAGTTAACTTGGAAATGAAAAAAACAAAAGATTCTATATCAGATGATTATGAGAAGCCAATATTCAGACGCGGATGGTATATAGGATTCCTGTCCCTGGTCCTGGTCTCAGTTTTTGCCCTTTCCATCCTGAATGCAGCCAAGCTTCAAATCGAGTTGGACCGCTCTACACAGGACTACTTAACGGATGTGACCTCCCAGTTGTCCCGTGATATCCGGGATGCCATCAATAACAGAATAACCAGTCTGGTCATGACCGCTGACAGCTTTTCACAGTTTACACAAAACCAGGATACAGATACAATGTCAGGCTTTCTGAACCGCACAGCCCAGATTCTGGAATTTAACCCTCTGATTTTCTTTAACAGGGAGGGATTTTCTGTTTCCTCACATACAGACAACGGTGAAACTCCTGCATCCCCGGAGGACTTTCTTAAGCTTCCCAGTGTCCGGGCCTCCTTCCAGGGCAGCATACAGGCCAGCTATATAGGAGGCAAAAGCATTTTTTATTCCGTCCCTGTCTACCGGGACAGCGGAGTGGACGGGGTTCTGGTGGGCGTTCGCAGCAAGGAAAACATGCAGTCCCTCATTTCATCCAAAAGCTTCAGCGGTCAGATGCTGAGCTGCATCGTGGACAGTCAGGGGCAGGTAATCATATCTCCTACTGACCTAAAACCCTTTCTCCAGCTGGAGGATATCTTTAAAGGCGAGGAAAACGAAAAGGTAATTACAGACATACAGAAGATGCAGCGGGATATGAACGAAAACCGCAGCGGTGTCCTGAAATTTACTGCTGTCACCAAAGAAGAACTGCTCCTCTCCTATAATGCCCTGAACATAAACGATTGGTTTCTTCTTACCATCATTCCTGCAGATATCATAAGCAGCGGGCCAAACCAATACATCCTTCAGTCCTTCGTCATCATAGGAGCCACCATACTTATATTCTCCCTCTTTTTATTTGCAGTATTCCGGTTCTATAACGCCCACAAAAGGCAGCTGGAGCTGATTGCATACAGGGATCCCCTTACAGGCGGGCTCAACAACGCGGCTTTCCAGGCCAGATACAGGGAGCTGTCAAAGAACATGACACCCTGCACCTATTCCATTGTGCTGCTAAATGTCCGGGGATTTAAGATGGTCAACGAACAGTTCGGCATCCGGACGGGCAATCAGATTCTCTCTTATATATATAGGGTGCTGAGACAGCATCTGCATGAGGACCAGGATGAATTTGCCGCCAGAGGTGAATCAGACCATTTCTTCCTCTGTCTGAAGGAGCACAGCCCTGATGCCCTCCAATACCGGCTGAATGATATGATTCATGATGTCAACACATTTTATAATACGGATCTTCCCGCCCTGTCCCTGTCCTTCAAGCAGGGAGCTTGTCTTGCAGATGACCCGGACCAGGAGATTACCCTGCTCCAGGACCATGCCAGGATCGCGCTGCAAAGCTGCGGGACCGATATACGCCACAGCTGCTGCTTTTATGACGAAAGCCTGATTCAAAGCTTGAAAATGGAGCAGGAGTTAAACGCGCTTTTTGAGGACTCCATTGAAAACCGGCATTTCCAGATTTACCTGCAGCCCAAAATCGGTCTCAGAAGCAGCCGGCTGGAAGGTGCCGAGGCATTGGTGCGCTGGAACCATCCCCAAAAAGGAATCATCTTTCCCTCTGATTTCATTCCGTTGTTCGAGAATAATGGGAAAATATGCCGGCTGGACCTCTATGTATTCACAGAGGTATGTGCCGCCATAGACCGCTGGAGACAGGAAGGGCTGCCGTTGGTACCGGTCTCTGTCAACCTGTCCCGCCAGCATTTCAGGGATCCCAATTTCCTGGATACCTTTGGGAGAATCGCATCCAGCTTTAAAATACCTGACAAAATCCTGGAATTCGAGCTGACGGAGTCCATTTTCTTTGACAACCAGCAGATTAAGACAGTCAGAGAAACCATTCAGGAGATGCATCGCATGGGTTTTCTGTGCTCCCTGGACGATTTCGGGTCTGGTTTTTCCTCCCTGGGACTTCTGAAGGAGTTTGATGTGGACACGCTGAAACTGGACCGCTCCTTTTTCCTCAATATGTCCGGTCAGAAAGCAAAGGATGTGATTTCATGCCTGATTGATCTGTCCAGGCATTTGAAGGTAAAGACTGTGGCCGAAGGCATCGAATCCATGGAACAGGTTGAGTTACTTGGCAGCATGGGCTGCGACATGATACAGGGATATGTTTTTTCCGCCCCCATACCTGTAAATGAGTTTGAGAAGCGCTATCTCCGGGACCAGCCATAGATTCCCCGTAGCGCTGCAGGTTCAACTGTTTATGGTTCCTGCCTGCCCGCCGCCCGCAAAAGGGAGTAAGACCACCCTGCCCATTCACACTTCGTTCATAAAGTTATGAATTGCTATAAATATGTATATAAAAATATGAATGTTAATTAGTACGTTGCTAGTTAAAGCAATTTACATATATATATGAAGATTCTTTATCAAGCTAAACCGAAAAGAACATTTGTTCTGTTTTTTAACCCCCTCCCTATTGCAATCTGATTTCCACTATGCTACTATATGGAAAAGAACGTGCGTTCTGTTTTATGAGAGGAGTGCATAACATGGTAGAACAAACAGAAAAGTCAGAAGCGATTCGGGCAGCTATTGCAAAAATTGAGAAGGAATTTGGAAGGGGGGCTTTGATAAAGCTTGGGAATTGTACGGAAATGGATGTGGAAACTTTTTCGTCCGGATCCATCGGTCTGAATCTTGCTCTTGGATGCAATGGTATTCCCAAGGGCAGAATTGTAGAAGTATATGGCCCTGAGTCATCAGGCAAGACCACGGTGGCCCTGCACATGGTAGCAGAGGTACAGAAGCGAGGAGGAATTGCAGGCTTCATAGATGCGGAGCATGCCCTGGATCCTACATATGCAAAAAACATAGGAGTGGATATTGATAACCTGTATATCTCCCAGCCGGATAACGGCGAGCAGGCCTTGGATATTGCCGAGAGGCTAATCCGTTCCGGAGCCATGGATATCATAATCGTGGACTCTGTGGCAGCTCTCGTTCCAAAAGCAGAGATTGACGGAGAGATGGGAGATTCCCATGTCGGGCTCCAGGCGCGGCTTATGTCTCAAGCCCTTAGAAAATTGACTGGTATTCTCAACAAATCCGGATGCACCATTGTTTTTATCAACCAGTTACGTGAAAAAGTATCCACCAATTTTAGTGGTGGGAACAACGAAGTGACATCAGGCGGTAAAGCGCTGAAATTCTATGCTTCTGTTCGTTTGGATATTCGTAAAAAAGAGACTTTGAAACAAGGGGATAAAATAATTGGAAACCATGTTAAGGTTCGTGTTGTCAAAAACAAAGTGGCTCCTCCGTTTAAAGAGACTGAATTTGATATACTATTCGGCGAGGGTATATCTACAGAAAGTGAACTGCTTGAAATAGGGATAAAACTTGGAATAATTGATAAAAGCGGTTCATGGTATTCTTATCATGAGACCAAATTAGGGCAAGGGGCTGATAATGCCCGAATATTTTTAAAATCTAACGCCGAACTTGCAAACGAAATTTTAGAGTGTATCATGGATGCTGCGACCGATAGAAAAAAATTGGCTTAATACAATTTAAAAAAGCGGGCCCGGTTCAACCGGTACCCGCTTCATTTTTAAATGTATCTTTCTATTCAGTTAATTTCTTCCACAAAGTTGTGTTGACATCTGAATGATCCATCTTGACTAAATCCATACTGTCAATGCCCCAGCCAGCCAGAATGACTTTTAAATCTTGTATCATCTCGTCTCCTGACATTGATACCTCTGCCCTAAACGCATTGATTGGAGCCGGTCGATTGGCATAATAAACTTTTTCTGCCGCCTCCAAAAGCATTTTGACACGGGTCTTTTGCAGTTTTGGGGCCTCACCTTTGTGCTGCGCCTCTATGTCCTCAGCCAGGAGCTTCCAGTTGCAGTCATCCGGTGTCTGCTCAGTGACATATACTAATTCTGTGTAATCGTCAGGACAGCTCTGTGGACAGATAAGTGCATATCTTTTACCTTTTATGGTATTATATACTACCACATCAATATCGGGAGCGATTGCTAAATCAACATAAGCAAGCCCTTGCTTTTTTAACTCATCCCTAAAATTGCCTACGTACTGCCTAATAACCTCTACACCATAATGCATATATCTATCTGCCATCTGTTTACCTCCCGCCGTTCTTGGCTCTATTGCAATCACCTTAATTATTTGCTATAATTAATTTTGAATCGGGGGAGCGGTGGCAAGCCCGCCCTCCCTTGGTTCATTCCCTTAAGCCTATTCCGTAGGCTTATTTTTTTGCTGTGGTTTGTATTGTTCCTCGCCAGTCTCGATGTAAAGAATAAAATCGTTTATGTCCTTTTCATCCCACCCGGCATTTCTCAGCCCTAATATTAATCTTGCTGTTTCCGACATGTTCACGTTCATGTGTTCCTCCTCTCCCCGGCTTGCCCCGGCCATTCGTTAAGGTTTTGTTTCTTCCTTAACTATATTTATTATACCCTATTATTAGAATATTGTCAATAGTTTTAATAATATTTTATTTTTTCCTCATCAGTCGGAATAACCTCTATAATATCCCCTGGTTGCTTTCTACACATAAGACATATTTTATTCAGTGTTTCGAGCGTAATTGATTTCCCAGCCTTTATATTACTCATGGTTTGCTTAGGCAACAGGTTTTCCCGCTGTATTTTTGTCTGATTAAAACCATGCTTTTTCATTTCTTCGAATACATCTATCTTATATCTCACCATATCATCACCTCCTATAATGTATCTTATCATATAAGCGAAATATGTCAATAAAAAATATTCTAAAATTAGGTTAAAATCATCTTGACAATACCCTAATAATAGGTTATAATATAGTTAGAAGTTAAGAGAACGGGAAACAAAAAACAGGAGGAAATCAAAATGACAAGAGAAATGATGAAAAGAATTAAAGAGAGAAAACAGAGAGCAGCAGAACTGGTTCGGTATGCAAACCCCAAAAGCAGGAAGCGTCCAACCATGGAACACATAACAGAAATCATGGAGTGGAACATTCCATATTGCGGAGAAAAGCCCGTTATTACAAATATCAGCGTTATGGAGTATCACAAAAACAGCATAATTGAAACAGCATATTTTAGAGTAGATACCGCGGATGGAAAGGCTTTTAAGATTACAGCTTGCAAAAACTTAAAAGGAAGAACGCCAGAAGAGAAAGAAGCTGATAAAACCGCACAATTTCCGAGTGGATTGTTTAATATTTTCCATGACGAGATAACAGCATAAACCAACATTCCCGCCCCGGAGGTCACGAGGGCTGAAAGGTATGGATTATGAAAAAGGATGACTTTACAGCTTATGTTAAAAGCATATATCCCAATATGATTGAGGATTATTGGCTTCAGTACGGAGAATTGCATTTCTATCGCTCCCGTCCCTGGCCGGGCAATGCCAGGGAGAAATACAAATTTGGTTAAAGACATCGCCCTCACAGCAAATGAGAAAGCGATGTCTTTTTGTCTTGACAAATAGTTAGTCAGCCAAACCTGGCCATTGTAGTGCTCCATCCTGGTCTGGGGTAAGTGTTACCGGCTCCATGGTCAGTTTTCCGTCCTGGTCCAGGAAATACCACTTCCCCCCGCTGGCCTGCAGGCCCCTGACCATAGCTCCATCCGCCCCTAGATAATACCAGTCACCTTTATACCGATACCATGTGTTGGATACCATAGTGCCGGCACCGTCGAACCAATACCACTTCCCGTCCTCATCCAGGTACCAGCTATTCTTAACTGGATTCCCGGTGTTGCCCAGGTAAAAGCTCCAGGCCCCATCGGGCCTCTGCTCCCAGCCGGATTTCTTTGGCTGCTCCGACTCCTGCGCTATATCATCCTGTATGTATCTGCGCACACATACCAGGCCCTTGCGCCACCCACCTGAGGCCCAGGAATTGTACCGGCTCCTGCAGTAGGCGGTCAAGTCCTTATACGATGGCCTGCCGGAACCGTGGCCACAGATAATACCATTACCACAGTACATCTCAACATGGCCAATCCGTTTCGGCCGGCTTGCATCCGTTCCGGCAAAAAGCAGCATGTCCCCAGGCCGAATCCGGGAAATATCAGGGATTCCCTGGGCTATGCCTGCATCCACAGTGGTCAGTTTAGGGGAGTTGTACATTCCTGCGGTATTGGTAATACCAAATCCCTGTCCTGCCTCTTTGTAGGCATAACAAATAGAACTGCTGCAATCACTGTAATAATTTCCATCTTTATATGCTTTATAGCAGTAGTCCCTCAACGACTGGCTGTATATATTGCGGCCTATAATCTCTGCATATTTGTCGATTACGGCCTGTCTCTTTGCTAATGCTGTCATGTTATCCTCCAATCTAAAAAGGCCCAGGAATATCCCTGAGCCATAATAAGTTGTGACGTCACGGGTTGCGATATCGCAACGCCCGCTTACCCCCGCGGTGGGAGATATACGGACCTCCTCCTTTTATGTCCTGCTGCCTCCCTAATAATCCGTATTGTCAATCTTATCCTTCAGGACCGCGATATAGCTGCGCAGCCATTCCGGCACGTTAGCGCCCATCCGGCCTGCGTTCTCAATGATGGACAGCAGCTCGTTCAGCAGGTACCAGACCGCCACCAGGAGCCCGAAGAAAGCCTTCGCGGATACCTGCATCCCCAGGCCCCCGGCTACGGATACGATGACATAATCCACGACCATGGCCGCGGCAATCACGCACAGGTACCCCACCTTCTTGATGATGCCCTTGGCGCCCTTGCTGGAACTCCACCCATACCCGGCATCTCCCGGATGGTCTATGGCCTCATTTTTACTGGCCAACATCCCAGTTATGTAGTCCAGCACCATCATGCCCATTAGGACGCAAAGAACCGGATACAGGAAACCCAACTTCGCACTCAAAAAGGCACCAGCTGCTGCCAGTGCCCCCTGTACTGTAATCACATATTCTCTTTTCATTTTTCTTCTACCTTTCTACTTATTATTTTATAATGTGGCCGCTCCTCCCTAAACCACCAGTGCCTCAGCCAGTCATCCAGTACTATCCCAGCCAGGCTTACCGGCAGCCACAGCAGGAAGAACTGCGGACATATCTGCCCCAGGATATTACCCGGCTTATTACTGTAATCCCATACGCCCCAGCCCAACCACAAATTAACTACACATCCAGTCAAAAACTCCAGCACTGTAATAATACCGGCGCCAATCACAACCTGCTGCCATAAGGGCATATCCCATGGCAGGACCTCATTAATCAGTCCCAGGCCAATAAAACACAGGCCACCCAACGCAAACATGGTCCAGTGGCTCCATCCTCTCCAGACCAGTTCCAACAGTATGTACAGCAATCCTCCTACATCAAACAGGGTCAGGTACTTATTCAGTAATCGGCGTCCCATCTTCACCCACTCCAATCTCTGTGGCTATCTGTACAAGATATGCATTAAGAACCTCAGACCTGTACTGCTCTGGCACGTCCGCACCATAAACTATTTCCTGGACCTCCTCAACGGTCTGGCAAGCGTTAATCCATACCTTGAGACTGATGCAGTACGTCTGGTGGTAGCTGACGTGCCACATGGCCGCCTGGATGATGGACTGCATGTCTGCGTTGCTGTAGTACTTACAGTTGGTCGTAGGGTTGGTGTCTGTATGGTATTCGATGCTTTCCACTCCCGCGTTGACCTGTATCTGCTTTCCAAATAAATTGAGCTGGTCGCGCTCCTTGAGGTCAAAATGCTCCACGGTTCCATTTGCCAATGTTACATTAACCCCTGATACAATCATGGCCTCACAGGCCGCATTTACCTCGGCCTTTTTATTGTCCTGTGCCTCTGCCAGTGTCGGCACATATGGTTCTGGCGGTACCGCTGGATCCGGAGGGACTGGAGGTGTGTAAACACTTCCGTCATTGGATAACCATACCCGATTTCCTTCCTGCTTCCACACTGTCTCATAGCCGTGCAGGGTGGTGGCCTCTGTACCATCATCCGTATAGATTGTAATGTCGCCCCATATGGCCGGGATTGCGCCGGCAAAGACGATTTCCAAGACGTTGGCCGATTCTGGCCGGATACTGCTGATTTCATATAGTCGTTTTTCCTTTCCAATTCTGATTTTTTCCATGGATAATACCTTCTTTCTTTGAATTATGTATTTTTATGTATATAAAAAAGCCCCTTCGGGCCTTGAATCTTCATATTTAGTGTGTGTTATACTAAGAATGATAATTATGGTAAGATACTCTGGACGGGAAGCAGCTTTTTTACCACCCCAGAGGATGTCCCGGATTGTAGCAATTACAGAGTATTGATATTCCATAATAGCATCGGCGCCCATTCGGTATGGCGTGATTCAATCTTGACTTTCACGTATTTGGCTAATAGCGCCCTTTACATAGATACCTTCTCAGTAATCCGGAATGGCAATACGATCCGGCTTACGAATAATACAAGATACTGTGCTGGCACAATCTCAACATCTGACATTCCGATAACTAAAATTATTGGGATTATCTAATGGATATCAGAAGTTAGCGCTTAATCCAGTCTTGTCCAACCTGGGATCGCACAGACAGCGGTACCATCTACCAGTATATAAATATAGTAATTTCCGTAAGAGTCCGTACCCCATTTTACACTAACAGTATTACTATCGTATTTTCCACCCATATCAGTCTGCTCACGAAATATGGTTGCTTTTTTATCTATCTTAGTATTGCGCACATCAGTATAAAAATTCAAGCAAAACTCATTTTTCTGCATTTTTATTACTGTGTTCAATACTAATTTATCAAGTAAGGCCGGGTATGGAGATAACACTTACAGAGGTAAGCAGCATGTTATCACTTACGCCGGTATAGGTGATAGGGCCTATCTAAATATGCAATTTGTATCCGAGGCCCCATGGTCCGAAAATAATGCTACCCGTGCCGGTTATGGATTCCACAATTCTGGGTCCAACGGAGGAGCGTTATATCTGGATACAGACGGTCGCCTGAAGTTCGTTGCGTCTGATACAAACACTGTCTATGCTTTGGATTGGCATAGCTTATAATTGCTATAAAATGATTATATTATAGAAAAAGAAAAACAACCCGCATACCGGCCTGCACTGCAAGGATTAGCAATGATGTCAGTATTATTCAAATAAAAGGGCATAGAAATATTTCCGTTTTCCCAGCCTGCAATGCGTCCATGCCTGACTATTGTTGAGGTAGGCAATCCACTTACTATTAGAGTATTTACTGCTGTAATCGCCTTTACAGTGATGTCAAAATCGACAAAACACGTACCATTAAGAACTTTATAAACTACAGTCCCAGCCCTTACCCAGTCCAAATTAATGACTGCATCTCCAGAATAGGAATCAACAATGCCATTGTTTGTAATCTTAGTATTGAGCACAGTATAAAGGTCCATCAGTACCTTGCCCTGAGCAGCCGACAGCGGCAATTTAGCATTGTTGGTCACACAGTTATTCACTATCTGTCCAATCAAACAGACACCGGTCATCCAATTCTTTGTGTCCTCAAAGAATTTCTTAACCTTACCCAGAAATGTCTTTGTACTTTCGCCGGCTACCGGAACCGGAAACTGAACATCCGTGGCCGGTTCATCTAATGCGTTTATTGTTGTTTCGGAAATATCACCTGTTTTATCAACCTTTTTTTCATCCAATTCCATTATATCCGCAATTGACGCATATCCTGCCGGATTAATAGTCAATGATACGGAGCTTGTTTCCGATATCGTGTTTTGGATATTATAAATACAGGTTGTTGGTGCCACACCATCATATTTTGGCATTTCATCCGGTGTCGTGGCAGAGGATATGCTAAATAAGACCTCTTCACTTCCATCCATGGCATATAGACCAATATTATGTATATAATATGTCTCTTTCACTTCTTCGTTACTAAATAATGCCCTTGTTTGTATTAATGTATCATTGTAAACCGCAGTTTTGGGCCCGACCATTGTTTGTACAATTCCGTCCATATCTACTAAGGATTTAAAATTAGTTCCGTCCGGATATTGATGATTAGATGTCTTTACCTTTGTAATGTTTAACTTTATCTCTCCACCAATGGCCTGCGCCACCAATCTTTCTCCAGCTGCGGTTAGCGTAGATTTTTTATACTGTCCCATGGTTCCTCCTTAAATTGTCTGTATCTTTGCTGTACATAAAAATGAGGATGCATAAATATCTCCTGTCATGTAATTAGTGACCTGCTGATTGGAAATAATTTTTATATGGGCCGGCAGGATGTCCCAAATCAAATCATATAGTAAGTCAATGGCTCCATATCTGTCAGATGTAACAGAAATAGTTATTGTACATGTACTCGGATTGACTGATAGTGTATATCCAGAATCACTATATAACTCAGCCAATCGGCTTTTTAAAAAACCGATTGTGAACGGTACAATTGTGTTATACTTTTGCATGACTCTGGCCCTACGGTAATCCAAGGTTTCTCCATAATGATACACAATTCCGAAGCGTTTCTCAAAAACAGAAATTGTATCTTCATCTGCTGTCTGAATGTGAAGATTATTCCATACCAATCGTAGATCATTTTCAAGCTTTTCAAGCTCGATTGATTCTGTATCCATAAGCTCATGAAAGTCTAATACACTCTTAAACCATTCAGGTAATAAATTTTTTAAATCAACTTCCATTGATCGTCACCGTTCCCATCACCGGAACCTGCTGAAGGTCCTTGGTTTCGATACAGGACACATCCTGCTCTGCTCCGTTTATTAAAACATCAGTTACATTAACAATTTCACTAATTGTAAGAATCTCATATATAATACGGGAAACATATACTGTTACTAAATATTGGATTTTCTGTCCCTTGATTGCTTTACCCCACTCGGACCGAACAGAGCTCAAATATCCATCAATCTTGCTTTCTATTTGGTTCTTGTATGTGGCGACACCATCCACAATATTGGATGCAAATGTCACCCTAAGAGATACGTTTAATGTTAATGCCTGTCCTGTACAGATTGTTGCTACAGCCCCTATGGGGGCCATCCCATATCCATTTGCTGACGGTTCCATTTCACCCTCTTCTGAGGGACAGATAATATCCTGCACTTTTTTGACCAGCTCTGTTGTTGCTGGCTCCAGATTTTCATTTAATATACTACATAGCACTGTTCCCCCGCCTTTCCAGGCCGGATAAACCTGGACTGCACCCACACCTTCAATTTCAAGAACAGCATTCCGATAGGCTGCGATATTACCTCCAAATGCTGCCACTTCAAACGTTGCAAAATATCTATCGCGCAGAAAATCATCCTTCTCTTCTTCGGTCCCGTATACAATAACATCTGTCAGACTGGCACTGGTAAGCCCAATTACATAATCCACAGCAATGAGCTGGCCAGAATAGCTGTTTCCAATCTCTCCCGCCAACTCACAACGCATACAATATGAATATCCCTCTTCTACGGCCCCAATGTATTCCTCGGCAATATATGTAATATATTCATTTCCGGCCAGAGCAGAAAAGCGGGAACCAATTGGAATCATTATATTAAAAATCCCCTTTTTTACAGCATGGATAGCCCCTTTCCGCTGTATTCCGCGTTCTGCCACAATCATATCTAAATCATTTCCACCTGCTGTCTCCGCACGCGCGTTTTTTTGTACTCTATCCAAATCCAGATACATACCTTCCATGTACCAGCTGGCAGGGCTTAATGCGGTTAAAATCAGTGAGCCTTCTCTTTTATCAATCTTATCCGATACCCTTGCTTTCTGCTCCTCCAGAATTGCTGCATAAGTTTTCTTGCTAAAGTCAATCAAATTTCCACCTCCTTCCTTGTTGTCCCAAATACAGTTTTCACGTCAAACGCGCACTTAATAATTGTGCCGTTTTTATCTTCATCGAAAGTAAAATTATCAGTGGAAATAATCCTTTTATCCATTGAAAAAGCCTCATGAATACGCCGTTTAGTCATGCTAATCACGTATTCGCGAGGTTTCCCAATAAGCTTATATAACTCGTTTCCAAAATTAGACGTGAATATTTGATACCGATAGCGTTCCACACTCAGTATGATATCAATGGCCTGCTCCATGGCCTCCATGCCTCCACCGATTTTTTCAATCCTACCAGTGCTTTTATTAACCAAAAATGTTTCTGATGGATATTCTGTATTTTGAGCTTCATAAATGTTGAAATTAGCGGAATCTGGTAATACTCCCATAAATATCACCTACACTTTCGATATTACAACATAGTTCTGCCCGGCATTGGCCTTTAAAAAAATCACTTTATCACCAACAGATAATCCTGGATTGATAACTACCCTCTGCCCTTGTACGTTGACTGACCGGTACCGGACATTATCACTCATTACGGCTACCGGTTCAGTCACTTTAAGATTTGTCTTTTTTATGGATAGAGACAGTGGGGATATACTCTCGACTGTGGCATACCCCAAATCCAGCAAATCCATAGCCTCCACTGTGGTTTCGACTACCCTCCTAAGCGAATCTATAATTTCCGACATATCAAACCTCCCTGCTATATAGTCAATATTTTGGCATCGACATCCATGGTATGATCATCGTTACTGAATTTATGTTTGACCTTATCCAGGAGCAAAAAATACCCGTTTTTAAGTTCTGGGACATCGGCTATTTTGAACATAGTCATAGCTCCAGCCTTAAGACCAATAACCCCAGGCGCACCACTAACTGATATACTTTTAAGCGCGCGGTCATAATAAGCCATCATGATATTTCCCTGCTGATTTATCTGGGCTTCATTAAGGTTTTCATCGACCTTCTCATACAGTTCCAGAATACCCCACTTTTTTATATTATCGGAATCCTGGAAAATGTAAGTATCGGCCTGTCCTGTATCTTTATTAGGGCGTACCAGCTTCACCCGGTTATATGTATCCGAATCAATATCCGACTTGAAGGTATAATCAGTCACTATGCTACGGTTTCCAATCATCACATTGGACATTAAGTTTTTTGCTTCTCTCAGGCATAGCTTCCCAAAATCATCATAAAATACGAACGTCTTACCTGTATTGTTTTGGGTAATCATAAGACTATAGTCAATGATGTCGAGACGCTCTTTATCCTCTTTTGTATAAACCGGAATCGTATAGCCTGTATCCTCCAATACTCCAACCTGGAGCTGCATATCCATAGCAATCTGCCGGATGATATCCCCCGATTTTTTTCCGGCAAAACTGTAACTTGCCTTGGATTTAAGATACCGGATCTGGTCGTAGGCCGTAACTGATATTTCCCCATTGCGGGATTGTTTTATCGCAAATACATAACCAAGAAAAATACCCTTTCCGTCCACATAAAACTCCACCCTTACCCCTTCCTCCATATTAATAGGCTGGTCTTGGATATAGGAAAATTCAAGCTTTCCAGCGCTCCCTATACGATTCGTAGTATAAGATACCTCCTGGACAATAGGTGCGTAATCATAAAGTGTATTGGAAGTTGGATTAAATACCAAAAACTTATATATCATCCTATCACCTGCAGCTGGTCTGCCTTAATCCATCCGCGGCTCCCACCTATTAGAATTGGGTACGGACGGGATGCGTCCGGAATAATCCTCGATACTGTGGTCTGCAAGTTGTTCGCCGTCCCGGTTGGCTTATCTCCATAGCTACTGCTGAAATAAGTCCCATTCGCAATAACAGCGGCCCCCACTCTCATTTCAGGGGTTGTAACTGGTCGTTCTGGCTCCTGGGGATTCACAGTGGCCGGCTCCTGCACCTCTGGCTGGGGTAAGGCAATTTTGATTGGGCCATAATCCCGATACTCTTTAAATGCGATTTTGTAATATACGTCTCCAGCTTCCCCGCCCTTTTCCGTGGCCTTGAAGTCTGATATTAACGCGCTGATATTCGTATCAAACATTTTCCCACCGGAAGCATCCCAGCGGCTTATCACTAAATCACATATCTCCTTATTGTCGCGGGATTCTGTTATCAGCTCCACATATTCGGAAGGGTCCATCCAATCATGCCCCATTATTAGTGGGTCGTTTGTGTCACCAGGAAAGTACGATTCCCAGGATACCTCCATAAGTGATGGCATCCTGGGAACAATGATTTCGCCAATATCCAATACGTTGTATGTCTTATGGTCGGTTGGATAAGAGATAGTATATTCTTTTGGGTTGACCGGGAATTCAATGGTATCTCCCCCAATATCTGCATAAAATTTATACCTGTTTCTCATGCTTCCTCCTGTTGCGATATCGCAATGGCTTAACCCAGTGCCAGATTTCCGTGAGAGGCATTCTGCTGGTCCAGTTCATTTTTAAGGGCCTGCATCATTGCATCTATATCGGATCCGCCTCCACCAGTTACCGTCTGATGGATGGTAGCGTTTGTCTGTGGTACCGTAAGATTTACAAGTGCCACATATTGACGCTCAGATAGGTCACGAAGCAGCTTTATGCTCTCGTCTGCTATATTCACATCTTGGTCAATTTTTCCAACACTTCCAACTTTTCCGACATTTCCTATGTTTCCAAGTCCTCCTGCGCCTCCTAAACCGCCCATTTTGTTTGTAATATCCTCCAAATTAAAATTCATGTTATCCATCTTCTTACCCAGGTCCGCACCAATATCAGCACCACCTTTTATGGTTGCACCTACATCCAGCGCTGCCATCCTCTTAATCTGGATCGAATTTTCTCCGAAGGTATCATCTACCCAATCACTCAATTGATTTCTAAACCCAGCGACTGCGCCGGAATAGTCTGTATGTAACAATGCGTCAATCGCACTGGCCACGGTTTCGACTGTAGAAAGCACATTGTCGAATAGGTCAAACATCAAATGAGCAATAGCTGCCGCAGGGTCATTAAAGACATTAGCAAAGAATTCGGCAAATGTAGCAAACAGATTCCACCAATATGCAACAACTGTATAAACATATGAATAGAGTCCACCCATCACACCACCTGCAACTGCTCCCATTTGCTCCCAGGACACACCTGCCTGTCGGAGAATGAAGATAGTGGCCCCAACTACTGCCCCAACTGCCACAATTGGCCAATGAGCAATTGCCCATGCCGCCGCTGCTGCCAGTCCTGACGCAGCAGCCTGTGCCCCCACGAATAAGAAAGCAGCCCCAACTCCTATCAGTATTGGATATACATAATCCCAATTCTCGGCTACGAATTCAGCTCCGCTTGCCAATCCGTCAACCGCCATGGACGCAACATCTGCCAGGATTTCAAAACTCCCAATCACACCATTTATAACTGACTCTGCGCTTTCGTCTTGTAGGATGTCGTTGATTTTATCCAACACTTCATCCATCGAATTAACGGCCGCATTTTTCATAAGTGTCCATGCTTGTCCCCATGTCATTGGCATATCGTCAAACTGCTCATTGATGGTTTCAGTAGCCCCAAGCATAGCATTCTTGACAACATCTGCGGTTATCTGACCATCGGAAGCCATCTCTCTGATTTTTCCGATTGGAACATCTAAATAATCCGCAATCGTCTGAATAACATTAGGTGCCGCCTCAAATACGGCGTTCAACTCCTCGCCACGGAGGACACCGGAACCCAGCGCCTGGGTAAGTTGTAGGGAAGCAGATGCAATCTCTTGCTGACTGGCTCCTGCAATGACGAACTGTTTGTTTAGGTTCTCTGCAAATTGTACAACCTCTCCGCTGCTGTCAAACGCATCCCCCGCTCTCTGTCCCAGCTTTGCCACTACATCCGCCGTAGCCATGTAATCTGTCCTGGCACGTTGGGCTGATTGGTAAATCATCTGCTGGAGCTGGTCTGTATCCTGCAATCCGTCGTTCATTAGATTCAGCCGGGCCGATGTCTGGGTTATTTCGTCTGATAAACCCAATATTTCTTTACCCATAGTAAAACCGGCAGCAACCGCGACCACACGCTTAACTGTAGACAGCAGCTGGCCGGCTGACTGATTTGCCTGTTGGATTTTTTGGTTATGTTCCTGCTGCTCCTGGGCGGCTCTGGAGGTATTGGACACAATTTGTTTCAAGGTATCATTCAATTCATTCATTCCCTGTACCGATACATACCTTGATGCATCCCCCATTTCATGGATGGATGTATTAATATCTGCCATTTGACTAATCATGCTATCCCCCAAGGTAAGGAACCTGGAAAAGGATGCACTGAATTGGTCCGATAAAATTAGTTCTTCTCGTATCTCTCCCATGGTTCCCTCCTTAAGTCGGGCGATTGCCTATCTCTTTTAAAGCCATAGCAAATAAAAGCAGCTTTTCATCTTCCGTTAGTTCTGCCACTTCATGTGGGAAACGTCCATGGTTCACAAACATGTAATACGACAGCAGTGTATCCATGTCGTTTCCCTCTAAGAGTTTTTTGCCTCCTCAAGCTTCTCCTTTTTCGTTTTAAGCCCATTAATACCCATGATTTCGGCTGACAGATTCTGGTATTCACCAATGCTTAACATTCTTCCCAATACTTCCAGTGGATCAATAACTCCATAGTACTTGCACAGTTCGGAGTCATTTAAATCCGGTTCTTTTACACATTCCAGCATGAGCCTTTTTGTGTAGAGTCCATTATCCAGCATAGGCATAGGGATGCCATCCACTATCTTTTCGTTTTTTGAATTCTCAGACAATTCCGCGTTCTTTTCCTGACTGATTGCCTGAATAACAAAAGGTTGGATAGTCCCATTTTCATCAACAAAACGGTCAGATACCACTACCTCCTTTGTCTTTCCTGTAATAGGAGGCTGCAAAAATGCCTTTAATTTACTCATAATTTTATCTCCTTTTCTTATTCACCACCGAGTTGCAATGGCCTCTCATTAAATGCGGTCAATACTTCTATGCCTGTGTAACTAAATGATATTTCCGCGGTCAAAAAGTCCGCACTATCGTCCAATAATGCGATAGGTACTTTATTCAGTTTGACATTATACAGAGCAACCACCTGTTTACCTACCGTGGTCCCCTTATCATCGTTTGTAATCTGGAAAACAAATGATGGGAGCTTCCCGGTTTTAAGATATTCCCGCAACATATCAAGGAATATTGGGGTGCCATAATAAACGGTCGCTGAACCGGTCATCTTGACACCTTTGATTTTCTCCTGTGTTACATTAGTCCCCACCACAGAAAAATCGGCCTTTTGAAATTCTGCTTCTGACTGGAATTTCTTGAGTCCAAATACTTCTACATTTCGATTGTTAATAATTGCGAATGCTTTTCCGGCCTTACCGTTAAGGGCATCCTGCTCAAGTAAAAACATGTTATACCCCCTTATTCATCTACCAGGTTGATAGTGACATAAATCTTTTCAACCGCTGCCACAGGTTGAATTGCAATGGTTATCACCACCGCATTGATAGCATTTCCGGCAGATACCATTACATCATCGGCCTCGAAGTTCTGTATTCCGCCATTGTCCTGAATCTCATTGAGATACCCTACAATCCAGGCCTTAAGCAATTCCCGGCCATTCTCGTTGTTCCGGACTTTCCCTATGTAGTTCATGGCAAAGTTTTTGTATACATCGTTTGCTATTGTATCCAATGTTCGTATAACCTGGTTTAAGCTAAATTCTTCTCCCTTTTCCGGGGTATAGGAAACCAGTGTATTGATATCTGACATCACCTTTACATTCCCGAATTCCTCAAAAAAGAGTATTTGTCCAGCTGATAATGCTTCATCAATTTGTGCATTGGTAAGACGAGGCAGGACATCTATCGCATCCGGATATTGCGCATACACCAAAGACTCATTGTAAGTGGCGCCGGCCTCTGCTCCTCCTACCCACCATGTCGCCTGCTGTGCGGATATCTTTGTGCCATCGGTAAGAATGACTCCATTCTTGACAGATATAATTCCATCATAATCATTTTCCGTTTCAGCCATCACTGCCTGACATCTCTTTCCACGTTCCCTCATTCGTTTAATAAATGATACATAAGCCGTCTTAACAGAACTGTCAGCGCCATCATAAATCAGTATATTAAAATCATAGGACTCCAAAACCGTCAGAAACGATGAATAGGCCGATGCATTGACAGTTCCGTCACTTCCACCAGTCAGCGCCGCGCCTGCACTTGCAGCCAGTGTACCAGTGCCCGAAAAGGATACCCAATCATTCTCCTGCAGGTCCTCCACTTTCTTGGCCATCTGTCTATCCTTGACCGCGCCATCCACGACCGTTTGCACGGTAAAGCTTCCCTCCTGGTCCGGATCGGCAATGATAGCAACAGAAATATCATTGCCTCTTACACCGTTGTATTTTGCTTTTGCTGTCAATGGCGCAATGTTTATACTGGCTTTTTTGGCATCTACTGCACCAGGCCGGTACAACAGCACCTTAACCGGGCCTGTAGTATGGTCACTGCCTTTAAAAATCTCTCTTAAAAACAGAGACTTTGCATTTGTCTCGTCATATCCGATATATGGGACATAGCTGTCTCCTAAATTGACTATCATGAGCGTTTCCTCTGGTCCCCATGACAGCGGTTCGCATATAGCCACTACACCTCTATCACCAACGTTGACAGCCTGCTTCCTGCTTGACTTGACGTTGATATAGACACCGGGCTGTTTCTTATTCTGGCTTGTCCAGGTTCCTCCTGCCATTACTTTTTACCTTCCTTTCCATAAAACTTATCTAATACGGCCCTGGCCTCTTTAATAGAATACTCATTCTGAGTGAGCAAGGCCCTCGAAAAATCCGTCTGATACCCGGATAAAGCCTTACTTTTCAGAAGAACTTCCGTCTTATACTTTATTTCTTCGGGGGCCGTCCGTGACCTGGAACTGTTTTCTTTCATTGTCCTCGGCACGCTTTATCCCTCCTTTATAATCCATGGTTTCAATAGCAGGTGTAGAATCCGGCTGGGATACTATGGGTTTTATTACAAACTGGTAATGTAACTTACCTTCATCAATCTTCCATTCCCGTTCAAATGTCCTGATAAATGCGGTTTCTCCATCCTGTTTATACTTTATAGAATCAAAACATTCGTCCAGGCACTCCGCGACTTCGGTTAATTGGTCAAAAGCATCCGGGATATTCTTTTTTACCAGATACACCACATCAATTCCAATCTCCCTCCTGGAGCGTCGGTCCATTTCATCATACATTTCAGTTGGCATGAAAAACACAAAAAAACAAGGAAGCGTGGCGCCACCTTGTTTTGGGTTATTGTATACTTTTACATCGGGCCATCGTTCTTTAAGGACACCGGCCACTGAGTTGACCATATCATTAAGTGTAAATGTCATTTAAAGTTCTCCCTTATCCGCCTATCCAATTCTATACGCACAACTCTCCGGAACTTGCCAACAGCAGCCTTTCGCATATACCGGCCTTTCACATATTTAGTCTTTGTTCCTACTGTTATGCCGCCTTTTTCCGGGGACACTTTTTCCAACATATTTCCATTAATAATGAGGCCGGGAACGAAGTGCTTGTCCATCACATGCCCCTCGTCAACGTAAGATGCATACTGCACATTATTTGCCAATACCGTTCTCGCACTCCCTGACGTCATTACCGGCTTAGTAGTGCTGTCCGTAGACCAATGTTCTGCCAGTTCTCCAGTCCTTGTCCCTGTTCCGGAGATGGGAGCTCCACCATTTGGTGGTGTCAGTTCTGTGGCCTTCTCTACAGCAGCAATCGTTGCTCCCTCAGACACTTCTGCCATAATTTTGGGTACATTCTGCCCCATCATCCGAAGTTGTTGAAACCGTTTCCTGGTTGCTTGTCCAAACGACATACAAATCGGCCTCCTTTTAAATAATTTCGTCCGTAAGTAGGGCTATTTCCTGATGTTCCAATCCAGACAAGGCACCACCCACCGGGTCAAAATATGGATGCGGTCGGTCAGCAAAATATCGTTCTGGCTCATTATTCATACCCAACATACCGCCACGGGTAATATGCAATTCATCACCCGCCTTTATATCCACGGACAAATCACACGATACCTTATCCACGGAACTGGTCGTTGCTGCCGCATTTCCCATCCTTGGGCCACCTCTTTTTGCACTGTAAACCCGACAGGGGATTACACATCCTATCCGTTCGCGTTTTGATTTATCCACATTTCCATCGGACTTATCCACATTCCGATAAATTTCCATGGAATCCGTATAGAATCCAATAAAAACAGGGTTGTCCTCAAATAACATACATACCTCCCATCCCAATCATACGCGCCATGGAAATAAGCTGCTGCCCGTACTGGGTCGCGTTCCAGCTCCCCCACCTGGCCATGGCTAATGTCACGGCCTCATTGTCGTACTTTATGGATGTGTCACCCATGGACGCCTCGCTGATAAGTCCTGTCTGTTGCCCTCTTCCCGCTGCCTGAACTGTTGTGGCAGACCCATCTGAATAGGTTTTTAAATACAGAGTGCTAAAATGCGCCACATACAGCCCGGCCGCGTACCTCCACGATTCAAAGTAACGGCTTGGAAGGATAGATTGATTTGCGTTCCTTATAAAAATTCCAAGAATTCCTTCCGGCACCAGGGATACCCTTGAATCCGTTCCGGACCTGGAAAATTGCGGAAAATCCTCCAGGAACATTTCCGCAGTATAAGTGCCGGCCTCACCGGATGACGGTACATTGGCCGCTGCGGCTATCACTCCATTAAATTGCAACCCATCCATGCCGGTACCTCCTTATGATTTATCCTTGCTTTTTCTTTCTGGCCGCTTTTCGGGCTCTTCTGCTGCTTCGGCTCTTCTTTCGGCCGCATGTCATATTCTTCGGCTTTCTCCCTTGCAACTTTGTCTGCCGCTTCCAGTGCTCTATCCTTTGTGCTGTCCGGTGTGGAAATGGATCCATCCCGAATGGCTGCCTGTACCAGCCAGTGACTTGCGGCCCAATCAGGGATATTACCGATAAAATTGCAGGGGATAACCAGTCTCTGGTTTCCCTCGCGAATTTCAAAACACTTCTTGCTATTAATGAACATGCCATTTTCCTCCCTTATATTCCGTCCACATAACGCATAATGTTCTCGTAATACATCTGTACCTCAGAGATATTTGCCATGTATGCGGTGTCATAGCACACATTGGTGGTGTTCGGCTGTGTCATGACACGGCTTAATGGTGCCAATTCATCGGCCGCCACATATCGTTCCTTATTGATATATACAACCATGCGGTCATTGCCTCCTGTGCCGCCCCCCTTACACCAAGAGCATCCCCCAATATACAGGTCACTTCCATTGGTCTTTGCCACATTATTGTCCATCAAAAACTGTAAAATCGTCTTTTCGGCTAACTCTGTCACTTTAGTTGTTGCCAGATAATTGTACTGCTCATAGGGCATAATAATATGGTTTGGAACCGCTTCACGGTCGTATTCTGCTGTTTCCCACACGGCCAAAATAGACTCATTGATGTCCCTAAGTATCTGGTCGGGTGTTTTATCCCTGAATTTTGTGGAGCTGTTCGCGCCGGTTGCTGCCGCATTTGCTGTAGTGACCGCAGGATTATTAATAAGTCCCGTGGATCCAAATCGTTTGATACCCACATATACATTGGCATCCATATGTTTGTCATAGGCCATTCGGATACCATCACGCAAGATACTCTCCAGGCTACGTCCGGTCAGCTTCTCGCGCTGCATATCCACCCACATAATCCTCATTCCGATAGAAAAGATATGGGTTTTGAATAATCCCTTGTCAAAATTAGCCTGCACCATAGGAATACCATTGGCCCCGCCTGCATGTACCAGACCGTCCTCGCTGCCGCCAGTCACGCCATATTCAACATTCATGGCGCTAATAAATTCAGCCCATCCGCCGCCGACACGCATCGGAATATCCCGGCCGTATGTAAAACTGGTAAGCGGTTGCCTGACTGTATTGTCCCTCTTTTCAAGCTCCGACTGCAAGAACGCGCCTCCATTGGCAATGGCCGCGGCATCCATGGACACTGCCTGGATATTCTGCGGCATTGCTGCCTTTGCAGATGGGGATGTAACCATACCACCATCAAATGTACCCATGTTCTGAAACTTCATATCCGGTTTCCTCCTTATGCTCTATTACAGGACATAATCCTGATTTCTGCTATGTTGTTTGCATCTTTTCCGCCGTGCCACTCACAGTTCAAAAGCTCTACTGTTTTACCAGTATCTTCGGACGCCTCAAAACCGCCTACAACCCCCGTGGGAATTGATTCATTTTTTACGGTACGAATATATACCTTTCCGCCTAATTTGGGCGTTCCTACGTTGCACAGCACATTAATACAGCCACGTTTAAACACACTGACCGCCTCATTAGGACGGTATTCTCCCGCTGACTGAGCCAGGAACGATGTTGCACTTTTAAACTCGCGGGAAGCAACCCCCACAAAGTCAGCCGCGGTCCCGGAAGCCCCAAATGCGACGACATTCTCGTTATTGTCATAAACCAGAGGAGTTCCAAATACTACCGCATCACTTCCTCCTAGCGGATGGGTGTCTACTATCATATCTGGCTGCCTCGCATAATCACCGGCATATCCATGTGTCATGTTCTTTCCGATAACCTGTCCCTTCATTACTTCGTACCTCCATTCTGTTTGTGTGGATTCATGGCGTCATAGGCTGCCTGGCAGGCATCCAGGTTCATCTGTGGTTTCTGGTCGGCCAGCTTGGCCGCATTCTTCTGGGTAGTCTGGACAATTTTAGCAATGTCGCTTACCTTGTCCTTATCCGTCAAACAGGACACCAGGGAATCCGTGACTGTTTTTCTGGTAGCGTCATCCTTGATTCCTGCAATCACAGGGCGGAGCTGTTTCACAACCGCTGCCATGACGGCCTTGTCAACGGCACATGCTGATTTATCCAGTTCTTCTGCCGGAACCACTTTCGCCTCAGCTGCTGGTTCTAACGGTTCCGCATCTTCTCCGGTCAGTTCTTTTACCAGACTGTCCAACGGATTTTCGGCTGGTTTCTCAATGGGGTCGCCGCCCTTGCCTTCTGCAAGTCCTTTTATCATATCCATCAGCATGTCCATTTTCTGGTCAAGGCTGGTCGAATCCTGTGCACCTTCCTTTGGTGGCTGCACTGATGCGGGAGCCGCCCCTCCTCCAGAAGGTTCCTGAGGTGCCCCCTCATCCATCGCCGCTGCCGCATCTGCCGCCATCGTTTCCAGCTCCTCCGGTGATGCATCTTTGGCCGCTTGGGCGAACCATTTGAAAAATAAACTGTTCTTCTTCATCTTCCCATTCCTTTCCGGCCGTTTTGCGGCCTCTACCTTTTTTCTTGAATCTAAAATCGCAACATGTTTACCGGCCCTTCCCCGTGTCACCACGGCTATATGGTTCCCCCGGATATCATGCTGTGAATAGGTCCCGTCCTCATTTTCCGTATAGCTGCACTCATATCCGCAGCTAATTTCCCGCTTGCCTCCCTGCACCGCCCGGATTAATTCGTCGTCCTGGATGTGCAGGTCCGCAATCACATGGCCCTCCCATTCGCCGGTACCCTTCCGGATGTTCTGGGCGTGTCCTCTGGCATACTGGATACAGTTATCCGGGGTAAGGAGCTCAGGTGGGTGTTCATCCGTGACCGGCTTCCCTTCAAAACTTGATAACGCCGCCTCCGAAAACACCTCGTCTGGAGACCGGCAAACCGTCACCATCTTTGAACTGCTTCCATTCGGCTTTAATTCACATTCCAGGTATTCCATTTCACCCGTCCGGGCTATGGGTACATTGCGGCAAATCAAAAAGCCCTCAACCGTTTCCATTTGGTTGGGGCTTATCGTATAGCCATAATACGCAAGCATATATCCGATTCCTTTCCATTGCGATATCGCAACTGTTTATTTTAAAATATTCCACCCCTATTAGGTGCCGCTTTTCCGGTATTGTGCCTTTATCTGTTTCCACTTTTCCTCATTTCCGTATTTTAATTCCCGGAATTTTGTAAAGTCTTGGGGAACCTCTTTCCCAAGGGCCTGCCGGTATGCCTTATGTTGCTTATAATCACGCAACAGCCGCTGCCGATTCCGCACCTTTTCCTTATAAGCTTCCACTTGCTTCTTGGTTCTTGGATCCACTGTAACCGGGTTCTTTTCAAAGCTGGAAAAATCCTTGTCCATCTGTATCTGCTTTTCTGTTTTACCCATGGTCGTGTATTTGACCAGTGAGTGCAGACAATTGGGGTGGATGTTAAGATATGTATTGCTCAGGTCATCGCCGCCCGCAGGGTCAATCTTTCCAAACGCCCTTGCCAGTGATGGATAATCCGGATTGGTACCAGAACGGCTATATACCCTCCCCTCTAATGGGGCACACACCGGACAGGTACTCCCTATTTTAACTATCTTATATAGGTCATACTCCGGGTCCGCCGTCAATATGGCTGCCACCTCAGCCTGCCTGGCCGTTGCCCTGGTGGCCATATTACAATAATCCTGGAGGTTCCACTTGCGGCCTGCCTTATCAATAAAAGCCGTCACTCCATTTACCTGCAAATCATTTGCCATACCCACGGCCGCCTTACCCGGCCCATATCCGGCAGATTCCTGCTCTAAAACCGACATTAAGGCCGACTCTCTCAGTATCCCATTTTCTTTTCGACCCACAAGAAAAACTGCCTCTATGCTTTTCTGGGCGGTTGTCGAAGCCTCCAGAATATCTCCCAGCAGGTTGTTTGACAGCTGACTCACAACATCATATTGCACAGCTGTAAGGCCGGCAGCATTGGCATAGCCATTGGCAGCTGCCTCCGAACGATAAAAGATAGTCTCTATCATGGATGGTACATAATCCCAGCTCTCGTCAACCATATCCTGCAATATTTTTTGTGTACGCTTTAGAGCGGCCACCTCTGCATAGTCAACATATCCCTGCGTCCGCTTCCGACTTATTTCGGATAATAAACGTTTTTCGGTCCGAAGAAAAAGCATACGGAGGAATGCTGTGAGGTCCTTTCCCTCTGGGGGTCTGATCAACATTGGAATCACACCTCCTCAGTTTTGGATGGGGTCATGAATAGACCTGCCATGGGGTCCTGCATTGCTTTATAATCCGAATATGTCTTTCCCTTTGACAGCTCTATTGCCTCGTCAGAAATGGAATTATACATACTCGTTTCATCTGATAGCGTCTTAAGTTCTTTCAGGGATGTGGCAGCATCTATCAGGTCACTCTGGAACGCGGCCAATATTGCTTGTGTCTTTTTCTCTACAATATCCGCAATCTCACTGGAATTCGGAGTCTGGAGTGGTGGAAAGTCAATGTCCAGGTCATCGGGGACTGTCCCCCAGGCTGACAGGGCCATGATTGGCAACAGGCGCTCCAGGAGAGGGCGCAGCTGGTTTTCGCGTAGGCCATCTATATAATCATAATAGTTGTTCATATCGCTTTCGCCAGTTGCGTTCATGCCAGCCGGAGAGCGTCCAAACAATTTAGTGACCGGCGTCTTGGCCGCGCCTGCCACATCCATCATCACTCGGTCATAAACATCTGCCAAACCGGTGAATGTATACTGGGTGTTATGCATTACATCACCTTTATTGACCAGCCGGGTGCCAAAGTTGCTCTCTATCACGCTCTGGGTCTGTAGCGTCTGCCAAAATCGGCGCTGTGCCTCCGTATTATTCACGGCCAGCATCTGGTCCAGAGAATCTGTCTCCAGATAGTTCACGTTTGCCCGGAAGGTTAGAGAGGCGATGTTTCCCGACACATTATCGCGTTTTACCAGTTCGCTGTATATGGCTTCAAGCTCTGACTCTCCCCAATATGTCTCCATGATTTTTTCGTTGTATGGGAGCTCCCGCCCGGTGAACCGCAATATCCGGCTGTGATGGACTTTAGATATCAAAGTTCCGCTTTCCTCGTCCCGGATGGTGTAGTACTCCGGGAGCTCAAAGTCCGGATCTGACGGGTCCGTCACCTGCCCCATCTCTGGATAAATTCCACTCCAACGGTCTAAAATCATCAATCCAAGGAAACACCCTGGAAGTATCAGGTCATAATCCAACGGCTGTGTCAGGTCATCCTGCCCCCGTACCATGATGATGCCAGCGGCCCCTCCGTACAAACGCCCCCAGTACATCCCTTCTAGTAACGACTTTCTAAGGTGCACCTTCCGTTCCAAACGCTGCAGAGCGTCCACATATTCCGGAGCAACATTACATTTTAGCGTATACCACTTCCGTACCATGTCGCCCGGTATCGTCTCAATAATATTTTGTACAATCCAATTCTCCCGGTACAGGCTGGTCAGCATCTGGTAATTCTGGGTTGTGCGGGTTAGCGGGTACTGAGTGGCCTGCAGAAGGTCCTGTGTGCCATACCCCAGCCGCGCTATTGGATTAGAAAAGGCGTCCATCATGGTGACGGGCGCCTGCTTCGTGTCTGCCCGTACATGACGGGTGTTCCTGCGTTTTGACATGAATTATTTCTCCTTCCTAATGTGAATAATACATTTTATTACTCCGCCCACAATTCCAGCAGCTATAACCGTCACCGGATACACCCACAATGGAATTCCCTGTGCTTCTAACCATTTGTAAATTATGCACTCCATCATTGTATTCCTATCCTCCATTCCGGTAATTTCGTGAATATGTAATACCGCAGGGCATCCGGCCCATGGTCCAGTTGCTTCACCGGCTTCTCCTCACCACGTTCCCTGGCCTTGTCATCCCAGACATAGGACCGCAGCTCCGTAATAAGGCCAGTGCACCGCTCATGCACCCGTATCTTCCCCCGGTAAAACATGGATGATACCGCTCTGATACCGTCCTCCACATCGTTCTCAGCCGGTTTCACGACATAGCCCCGCCCGCGTAACTCTGTGATAAAGCTGGCCGCTGATGGGTCCGCTATGATATCAGCCATCAAATCAGGATTATTTCCCATGAAATCGACCATATCATCACCATATTGACTGTCCGTTTTCTGGACCTTCTCTACACGGCTGTCCCATCGGTATTCACGGTCCACCCAGATGATGTCTCCATCGTCATAGATGTCCAGATATACACATGGGTTAGTGGTCCCATAGTCCAGTGCAATTGTGCGTACGCTGAGATATTCCAGCCCCTTGGGACGGGTTTCGTCACTGTATAGGTTGGCCGTTGTGAACATGGTATATATCAGTCCCTCGGCTACCGCCCAGAGTCCTTTTATATATCGCAGGAAAAACACACCGGTGTACATGCTCCGGTATCTCTTTTTTATCTCCTCATCCAGGGACAGATTATCGTCCATGGTAAAATGAAGGTATAGAAGCCGCTTAACTTCCTGGCCCTTTTGCTGCAGCTCCACTGCTTTCCACTTTCCGATGAAGCCAATTGCCTTGTCAATCCACCCAACCTTAAACCAATGCATCGGCCCGGATGGATTACAGTTAAACCAGAATTTACTTCCGGTCACTGAACACCGGCCTGTGGCCTGGTTGACAAAGGACTCAGGCATCAAGGCCACCTCATCGAAAAAGGCACCGGCCGCAGTAATTCCTTGAACCAGGTCCTGTGAGCCTTCGTCTTTCCCTCCAAAAATATAAAAGTAGTTTGTGACCCCGTTTCGGGTGACTTCCAGCATATTATTAAATTCACCCGACAAATGGTGTATGCATCTGTATCCCCGGCTCCGCAGCATGGTCTTGAGATTAGTCAGTACATTACGCTGGAAGGAACTGATTGTCTTGCCAGCCATGATTAAGTTCTGGCCGTCAAACGATTCCATGGCCCAGAATACGAATGCCAAGGACATGGCAACTGTTTTTCCGGAACGGATGGCTCCGTCCGCTATGATACCGTCATAATCCTTGACAGGACTGTTGTCCATCCACCAATTGAGGACCATCCTCTGTTTCTTTGAGAACGGCTTGAACTTAAATATTGGCCGTTTCTTCATCTTCATCGGACCAGCCCTCCTCCATATCATCGTCAGCCCAGTCATCCTCAACAGTACTTTTCAATGCGTCCAGGAACCCATCATCTTCCTGATCTTCCTCGTCATCAACACCCATCTTAGCCTTAGTGGCTGCCATACGCACCTTCTGCTCCTCCAGGTCCGTTTCTGATTTTGAGGTCTGTCCAAGGACATCCTTAATAGCTGTAAATGCTTTTACATTCCCGTTCATGGCCTCCCTGACCATGGCTGCACTGATGACCGTTTCAAGCGTACTGTCTAATCCTAATGCCTCCAAAATCGGGGTCCATTCCGGGATGTCCACCTCAGAGGTAAGGATGGCATTCATAGTTTGGCGAAGATTCGCTTTACGGCGCCTAGCTTCCCCCGACGCTTTTCCTGCCTTTGAGGCATTTCTTCGGCGTTCTTCTGGCGTCGAACTCCGATATTGCATTAGGTTACTTTTGTTTGCCATCACCTCACCTTCCTATCTGGCTGTTTTAAGTATAGAAAAAGAGACAGCCGAAGCTGTCCCTGTTTCCGGAATCGTACTGTACTTATCTGGCAAGATGTCCCACTAAAGTCCCATAAGCAATAACATCATTCGCATATTTCTGCTCCAAATCCTCTAGCGGTTTTCCTTCTGCACCATGCCTGGCCTTAAACTCTTTAAGCCAAAATAATCTTTGCATTGAGTCCTCAATTTTTCCCATATAACGTGCTATGTTTGCATCTCTGGTCATATTAGTGCCTCCTTTCTCTTTTTAGACAATTATAACGCAGATGCAAAACGGAATCAAACACCCCAACTTTTACTTGAAGGAGGCCCCGGACACCCTGAGTTTCAGGTGCCGGGAAATGGGTAAAGAAAGGGCACCCATTGCTGGATGCCTCTCTTGCTTTTCTTCGATGATATCATAATATCACGGAAGTGCCCCTTCGTAGTTACCCACTTTTCATCTTTTTTGCGAAAGTAGGTAAAAGAAATATCTTCTGGACTCATAAAATTGCCTTCTCCCGGTCGGTACATTCAACCACTCATACGGAATACCCTCTGTCACATTCTTAATCAACCATTGGTAGATATCTGCATCGGCCTCCATGGCGGTCTGTTCTATCAGTTCAATATCCGTCTGCAGCATGGCATTGTGTATCGCCGTACGTTCCACCGGATTCCCTGGCATATTTCCCTTTGGCATCCCGTCATTAATAACAGCCCCCAGACCATACCCCCTATGTAGTTCCTGTTTTTTCTCCTCATACTGCATACAGAAGTATTTCAGCTCATTATACTTGGCACGGGAAATGTTATAATCGCTTAGCTTCATGTCCCGCTTTCTGACCTTGTCCATCGGTATCACCTCTCCTTCCGCTCATCCTTGGATACCACAATTGGTATCTTACTCAAATCGTACCCGCATCCCTTCAACGCTTGCGTCACCCTGTCCCACTCATCGG